>ENA-ORSX01000256-ORSX01000256.1-human-gut-metagenome-genome-assembly--contig:-NODE-256-length-65715-cov-20.809275_pt1 | contig 65715 bp, 73 predicted proteins | sample MGYA00241904_ERZ509172 | MGnify/ENA primary metagenome ERZ509172 (study PRJEB26280, sample SAMEA2338795) | human gut metagenome | biome: human gut; feature: human-associated habitat; material: faeces... | reverse complement strand
TCAGTTGTCAAGGAACTAAAATCAGATGTTGGTGTACTTTTGACACCCACATCATACTATTATTATACCATTGATTTACGAAAAAGAAAGCTGAATTTTTATATAACAAATTACTCTACATCTTACGGAATCTCTGGTATCTATGTTCTAAAAGATCTTCCAAAGACAACTTTGAATAATGAGCAATAAATACATTTAATTTTTTGTCAATATTTTCGCAAACAAGATGCATTGTATCTGAAGTATAATTTTCAGGTTCAGAAAATACATGCTCAACAATCCCGCTTTTTTTCAAATCTTCTGCTGTCAATTTCATAATTTCGGCCGCTTCTTTTGCTCGTTTACTGTCTTTCCACAATATGGAAGCAAATCCTTCAGGGGATAAAATGGAGTAGATAGAATTTTCTAACATCCAAACTTCATCTGATGTAGCCAGCGCCAATGCTCCACCACTTCCACCTTCTCCAATAATCAGAGATACTACAGGAGTTTTTAAACCAGACATTTCAAAAATGTTTTTTGCAATAGCTTCACCTTGTCCACGCTCCTCAGCTTCAATTCCACAAAATGCTCCCGGTGTATCTACGATACAAATAACAGGTCGGTGGAATTTTTCTGCCTGTTTCATTAAGCGTAAGGCTTTACGATATCCATCCGGTGAGACCATACAAAATTATGTTCAATATTTTCTTTTGTAGTTGTTCCCTTTTCCTGAGCAATGACAGTAACAGGAATATTATGAAAGTAAGCAAGACCACCAACTAAAACTGTATCATCCTTATAGCACCGATCTCCATGCAATTCATAAAAACCAAGAAACAGTTTTTGAATATACTCTGAACTTACAGGACGCTCTTTCATACGTGATTTCTTTTGTACCTTCAGATCTTGTGTATGTTTGAAATAGACCCTCTGGCTCTGATTTCAAAATTACAGCACCTGCACCATCTCCGAACAAAATACATGTATTTCTATCTTTCCAGTCAATGATGTTTGATAACGATTCCGCTCCAATTACGAGAACCGTTTTATATATTCCGGATGAAATATATGCCTGCGCTGTATTGTATGCATATAAAAAACCCGTACATGCAGCGTTAAGATCGAAACAAGTCGCATTTAAAGCACCAATGTTATTTTGTACCTCACATGCAACACAAGGCAGAATAATATTGGGGGTGATTGTTGACACCAAGATTAAATCAATTTCTGCTGATTCAATGCCAGCCATCTCAATCGCCTGTCTTGCTGCTTCTGTTGCCATAGACACTGTTGTATCCTCTTCAACAATATGTCTTATTGCAATTCCTGTACGTTCTCTGATCCACTCATCACTTGTCTCCACGTTCTTGGCAATATCATGATTAGTTACAACCTTCGTGGGGATACAAGAACCTGTTCCATAAATTTTACCTACCATTTATTTTTCTCCGTTATATACTTTGAAATTCAAATACTTTGACATCCAAAGCATACAGCAAAAAAATTATTTGTCAACACTTTTTTTGATTTTTATTTAAACACGTGTAAATTTATGCAGATATATTATATAATGTCTAAAATAAAAAGCAGCCTGGATTTTTATTCCAAACTGCTTATATCATTCAAATCATTCTCTTGCTATGATAACTCATTTACAACTTTGCCATCACGCCAAATTCGTTCTAAATCATAAAATTGACGGCTATCTCTATCAAAAATATGAACAATGATATCAGTGAAGTCCATCAGAACCCATTTACCACTTGTATAGCCTTCTCTCTGTTTCAAACTATATCCATGCTTATGCATTTCTTCCTCGACATTGTCAACCAATGCACGAACCTGATTTTCATTGGTTCCGTTTGCGATTAAAAAATAATCAGCAAGTACAGAAATTTCGGAGATATCAATGATTTTGATATCTTCTCCCTTTTTTTCATTCAAAGCATGATATGCAATTTTAGCCATTTCCTTTGCCTGACACATATTTAATCTCCTTTTCCCATTCTCTATCTAAGATAAAATTCATAAGTCTGTCTAGTCATAGGATCAATTGCTCGTCCAGCTCGATCCAGATACTGTAACGTCAGACTAGAGCAAAGACAGACTGCTTCATCAATGTTTGTGAAGGACAGCGTTCGAACTTCCGGCAATCCGGGGATCATTCTTCTCCCTGGTTCAATATAATCCGCAAGGTATATTATTTTTTCCAATAGATTCATATTTGGTTTTCCGGTTGTATGATATAAAATCGCATCTAAAATTCGTTTGTCATGAATACCATAAACTTCTTTTGCAAGTACTGAACCTAACTTCGCATGGATCAATGCAGGAACCTGTAATTCAGCATCTGTAAGCTGCAGATGATATTTTTCGCACAGTTGAATTTGTTTATCAATTGATGGAAATTTCCCACAATCATGAAGAAGACCTGCCGTCATTGCCGTTTCAATACTTTCATTGTATCGCATTGCAAGAGAAGCTGCAGTATACATCACTCCGATTGTATGTGTATAACGTTTCTCATCTAATTTTTTACTTAGTTTCTGTTGGATAGATGTTAAATCAATCATAATCGTATTCTCTCAATCTATTATTTTCGTCCTGATAGAGATGGTTATCTTGTATATATTTAGCTACGGCATCCGGAACCAGATAGTAAACGCTCAAATTTCGAAATGCTCGATTACGAATCGATGTTGACGATATTTCCAGTAAGGGAGCCCGAAGAAGCTCAATGCATGCTCCATAACGCTCTTTTAAATAAGACATCTGTTTTAGCATAGCCTCAACATTTTTATCATCCCGCATAGCTGCTAAAATAGTACAGGTTGGAAATATTCCGCGAAAATATTTCCATGTTTCAATTTCAAATAATGAATCAGCACCAAGAATAAAATAAAATTTGTGTTCCGGGTACAGGTCATTTAATTCCTGCATTGTCCGATATGTGTAAGAATGTTCTGTTTCTTTTGCCTCATGCAGGCAAAGTTTAAAATAAGGCTTTTCTTGAATTGCCAGTCGAACCATTTCAATCCGATTATGCAGTGCCTTTTTCCCTTCTCCTGTTTGCTTATGCGGTGGATTCCCATTTGGCAGAAACCAAATTTCATCTAATCCAAAATCTTCGTAGGCAAATTGCCCTAAAAGAAGATGACCTATATGAATTGGATCGAACGTACCGCCCATAATTCCAATTTTCATTTGATTCTCCTAGGGTAAAATAATCTTTTTCTTATTGTCTTTTCCCTCTTTGTAGAGTACAATTTTTTTCCCGATCACTTGAACTACTTGGGAACGTGTGCGTTCTGCTACAAGCTCAGCAAGTTCTTTCGGATCGTCCGCACAATTCTTCAGGACACTGATTTTAATTAATTCACGTGCCTCAAGCGCCTCGGCTATTGCCTGAGTCAGTCCTGGTGTCATACTGGATTTACCAATTTGAAAAATCGGCTCCATTGTCATTGCCAGACTTTTGAGATATGCTCTCTGTTTTGTCGTCATATTCTTTTCTCCTGTATCTTTCTATTTTTATATCTTTTCATATGGTTGAAACCATTATTTATTATTTATAATAGTCAAACTGAAGTCCATACATTCTAACAGTGTCGCCTTCCTGAATTCCTGCAGCTTCCAGTTCTTCCAAAATGCCGGTTTCTTTTAAGAAACGTTGGAAGAATGCAAATCCTTTTTCCGAATCCAGATTTGTATATCCGAGCATTTTTTCAATTTTCGGTCCCTCTACTACAAAGACATTATCTTCTTTCGTTACCTCATAAGGTAATTCCTCATAAATCAATTCATCTTCCGGGAAATATTCCTGTTCGAATACAATTGGTTTTGTGTCCATGGATTGAAGCTGTTCGCTTACATAATACAGTAATTCAGATAATCCTTTTCCGGTTACTCCTGAAATCGGGAAAACCTGAATTCCCTGAGGTTCGAATTCTTTTCGAAGACGCTCTACCGGATCCTCGTCTTCGGTATAGATAAGGTCCGTTTTATTTGCTGCAATCACTTGCGGGCGTTTTGCAATCTCGGGATTGTACGCTTCTAATTCTTTATTTATTTTATAAATATCATCAACAGGATCTCTTCCCTCAATACCCGCTGCATCGACCACGTGGATCATCATCTTTGTACGTTCAATGTGACGTAAAAACTCGTGTCCAAGTCCCACTCCTTCTGATGCACCTTCAATCAATCCGGGAATATCCGCAATAACAAATCCCTTTGCATGATCTAAATCGACAACACCAAGATTTGGATTGAGAGTTGTAAAATGATAATTCGCAATTTTAGGTTCAGCATTTGTGACACGAGACAACAACGTAGATTTTCCAACATTCGGAAAACCAATCAGCCCAACATCTGCGATGACCTTTAATTCTAAAGTAACTTCGAGTTCCATAGCCGGTTTTCCGGGCTGAGCGTATTTAGGCACCTGCATTGTCGCTGTGGCAAAATGCTGATTCCCCAGGCCGCCTTTCCCGCCTTTTAAAACAACCTGTCTCTGATTATCCCCTGACATATCTGCGATGACTTTTCCGCTTTTTGCCTCCTTGATAATAGTACCTTCCGGTACTTTAAGAACAAGGTCTTTTCCATCCTTTCCATGGCAGCGACGTTTTCCGCCTTCCTCTCCGTTTCCGGCAGCATACTTTCTCTTGTGACGGTAATCTACCAATGTATTTAAACCTTTATCTACTTCAAAAATCAAATCTCCGCCTTTTCCGCCGTCACCACCATCCGGACCTCCGTTCGGAACATATAATTCACGTCGAAAACTGCAGTGTCCATTCCCACCATTTCCGGAGCGAATCCATATTTTTGCTCTATCTGCAAACATAAAACAACCTCCTCAGATTATATAATATATCTTATAAAACAGAAAACATTTTAAAAAAAGGCAGGAAAATATTCCTGCCTTTCATAACGGTTGATTATTCAGCTACCGGATAGATAGAAACCTGTTTCTTATCTCTTCCTTTTCTTTCAAATCTTACAACACCGTCAACCAGTGCAAACAAAGTATCGTCTCCACCACGTCCTACATTCAGACCTGGATGAATCTTTGTTCCACGCTGTCTGTAAAGGATGTTGCCAGCTTTTACAAACTGTCCGTCTGCTCTTTTGGCACCCAATCTTTTTGCTTCAGAGTCACGTCCGTTCTTTGTAGAACCAACTCCCTTTTTATGAGCGAAAAACTGAAGGTTCAATTTCATCATGGTAGTTACACCTCCTCGAAAATAATGTCAATGTATGGTTCATATTCGTTGTCGTCTTCCAATCCTTCCAATCCAAGAAGCATTGCTTTCACTAACAACTGTGCATCATGCGTTGGGCAATTCTGAAAACGGAATTGAATCATTCCTTCTTCTTCATCAGATATACAGCTTGTCTCATCTTCTGTAAAGCGTTCAATAGCATTTAATGTATTAATCACTAACATAGATGCTGCTGCGCAGACAATATCGGTACCTTCTTCGGAATATTCCGCATGACCGATAAAGTCGAATCCCATATATGCATGATTTTCATTCACATAAATTGTTGCATGAATCATGGCTGATTATGCGTTGATCTTTTCGATCTTGACTGCTGTATACTGCTGTCTGTGACCATTTTTCTTATGGTATCCAGATTTTCTCTTATACTTGTAAACAATGACTTTTTTAGCCTTGCCATCTCCGATTACGGAAGCTGTAACTGTTGCTCCGTCTACAACCGGATTACCAACAACGAGCTTATCGTTGTTTACTGCAAGAACCTGGTCAAACGTATAAGTTTCTCCAGCTTCTACACCAAGCTTTTCTACTTTAATGATATCGCCTTCGGCTACTTTGTACTGTTTACCACCTGTTGCTATAATCGCGTACATGGGGCACCTCCTATTATCATTACTCGCCAATTATGGTGTCTGCAGCAATTGCAGAACTTGAAAAACCTCATTGTGCGGCATACTTCTAAAGAATAGCATATGAGTTTTATAAAGTCAACAGTTTTTTCGCATTTTTCTCAAAAATAAGCATCTTTTCATCATCTGTCAGCTGCATATTCTGCAAACACTGAACAGATTCTTTCTGACCGAACCAAGGCGAATCTGTTGCAAACAGAATTCTATCAATTCCATGCTTTCTGCTCAGACGAATAAACTGTTCCTCTTCGATGATTCCAAACACTACAGCTGTATCAAGCCAGATATCGCTTCCGGCAAGATCATATTCTACCTCATCCCAATGCTGGAAACCTCCCATATGAGCAAGAACCAGTTTGTTTGGTCTTACTTCATCTATAACTTCCAACGCCATTTTTGTAGTACAATAATTTTCTCCGGGATATCCGGGATCAAACCCTGCATGAACAGAAACGATCAAATCCAGCTCACTTGCATAGGCAAGAATTCTTTTATATTTTATATCATTAAAATTAACTCCTTGATAGGCTGGATGAAGTTTAATTCCCTGAAACCCCATATTTTTTAATTGAAACAGCTGTTCCTTATAGTTTTCACTCTCCGGGTGGATTCCACCAAAAGATAAGATATTTTTTTTACTGATTTGCTTTGCAAAGGCATTGACGCTCTCAAATTGAGAGGGTTTTGTGAGAACAGGAAGAGCGATGGAGAGGGAAATACCGGCTTCATCTGAAGAAACAGACAAACCATCGGGAGTTCCATTCGTATATGGTCTTGTTCCACAGCGTTCACTCAAAAAATCTAATGTTTTTCCGGCAATTTTTTCAGGAAAAACATGTGCATGAAAATCAATCATTACATTCACCCTTTGCTTTCAACTCTAAAAGCTGATTATAACAGTATTCGATAATACTTTTACGAGTGATGATTCCAATAAAATTATTCATATCATCTACGACCGGAACAAAATTCTGGTTCATAGCTTTTTGAAGTAAATCTTCCATATCCGCATCTGCCGAAACAGCAAAATAATTGTTTTTTCGTGGAAAATCTGTAATAAAAACATTTTCCGCCTTTTTTATATCCATATTATGCTGGCTTTTTATAAACCAGAGAAGATCTCCTTCTGTAATCGTTCCAACGTATTTTCCATCTCGGTTCAGCATTGGAATGCAGCTATATCGATGATATTCCATCGTTTCCAGCACTTGTCTTAATGTACAGTAATCATGGATATATGCAACTTCACCCTTTGGCTTCAGAAAAAATAAGATATTCATTGCCAAAACCTCCTGTTAAATCTGTGTTACAACAAAGATGTCATATAATGCACGAATGGCATTTTTAAAATCATCGTGGCGAACACCAACAATAATGTTTAACTCACTGGAACCCTGATCGATCATTTTAACGTTAATATGTGCGTGTGCAAGTGCCGAGAAAATTCTGCCGGCAGTTCCACGTGTTGCACGCATACCTCGTCCTACAATCGCAATCAGAGCAAGGTCTGATTCCAGTTCGATATGATCCGGCTGAACTGCTTTGTGTATACCGGATAATACTTTTTGTTCTTTTTCTTCAAACTCATCTTTATGTACAAAAATTGTCATTGTATCAATTCCGGAAGGCATATGTTCGATGGAAATATCATTTTGTTCGAAGACTTCCAGAACTTTTCGACAAAATCCAATTTCTGAATTCATCATTGCTTTTTCAACTGTGATTGAAGCAAATCCATCTGTTCCGGCAATTCCGGTGATGGTATATTTTGGCTGTCTGCAAGTTCCCTCTACAATTAATGTACCTTTATCTTCCGGAGCATTGGTATTTCGGATATTGATCGGAATTCCGGCCTTACGCACAGGGAAAATTGCATCCTCGTGAAGAACGCTGGCGCCCATATAGGATAGCTCACGTAATTCTTTATAGGTAATTGTTTCGATAGACTTTGGATTTTTTACAATTCTAGGATCAGCAATTAAAAATCCAGATACGTCCGTCCAGTTTTCGTATAAATCGGCTTCAACTGCAAGTGCAACTAAAGAGCCGGTTACATCAGAACCGCCACGAGAGAACGTAACAACCGTTCCATCTTCTTTTGCACCATAAAAACCAGGTATTACAGCACCGGTTGAGCCTTCCAGTCGTTTGCTGAGCAGTTCATTGGTGACTGCATCATTGAAATGTCCGTCCTCATCAAAACGAATTACTTCAGCAGCATCAATAAATTCAAACCCAAGATAAGATGCCATGATTTTTCCATTTAAATATTCTCCTCTTGATGCTGCATAATCTCTGCCTATTTTATTGCCAAAGTTCTCCCGGATCTGAGTAAAATCATCTTCTAAAGACAGATTTAATCCTAATCCATCAATGATTTCCTGATAGCGTTCTTTGATGGCGTTCATCTGTTCTGTGAACTTTTTTTCTCTGATAGCGGCACCATAACAACTATAAAGCATATCCGTTACTTTTGTATCTCCAGAAGAACGTTTTCCAGGTGCAGAAGGGATAACAAACATTCTGGATTTGTCTGCCCGAATAATTCTGCCAACTTTTTTAAATTGTTCAGCGCTGGCAAGAGAACTCCCACCAAATTTAACTACCTTTTTCATCTATTGTATCCTCCAAAATTTCAAATCTAGTTTAAATCTAATTTACGACTTTTTATTATACATCGGAATAATTCTCTTGTAAATAAAATTATTGGACCGTCACTTCACCGTAAGCGGCATGAGCCGCTTTACACAAATCGTCGGGTTTTATTCGTATCTGCATCCCTAATTTTCCACCGCTTACATAAATAGAATCCTGCTCTTTTGCACTTACAGACAGGATGGTAGGAAATGCTTTTTTCATTCCGATTGCAGTACAGCCGCCCCGGACATAGCCGGTGACCTTTGTAATCTCTTTGACCGGAAGCATTTCAATAGATTTTTCACCAACTGTTTTGGCGGCTTTTTTTAAATCCAATTCCGCCTCAATCGGAATCACAAAAACATAATGTTCCTTACTCTTTCCGGTTGTTACAAGTGTTTTATAAACCTGATCATGGGGCAATCCGATTGAATCCGCCGTAGAAATTCCACTTTCAAAAAGATCACATTCATAAGTCTGATATTCGTATGGAATCTGCAGTTTATCCAGCATTCTCATGGCATTGGTTTTCAGTTCTTTTTTACTCATAGGAAACATCCCCTTTTTTAGATTATGTATTCATATAATGGTTTACGAACCTTTTTCCTTGTGATTTCAACAAGTTGTAATTCTGTTACATCCACTAATGTAGCCTGAATAGGGTCTTTGGATAACTCATGCCGAAATGTTTTTAATAAGGTCTGCATAGCATTTTCATCGTCAAGATTGATAAAATCCACAAGAATGATACCGGATAGATTTCGCAGCCGCATTTGTCTGGCTATTTCCTGCGCTGCCTCCAGATTGATTTTTAAATAACTTTCAGCTGTATTTTTTTTAGAAACATCTTTTCCGGAATTGACATCAACAACGGTAAGCGCTTCTGTCGGCTGAATAATAAGATAGCCTCCATGTTTCAGCCATACACGCTCTCCAATTGCCCGCTCCCGTATTTTTCTCAAATTATACAGGGAACTGAGCGACAAGGATGGATTCTCATATTTACGCAGCAAAGGAAGAGATTCCGGCTGCTCTATTTCAAAGTATTCCTTTACTTTATCGAAAAGTTCCGCGTCTTCAATGAGTATTTCTTCAAGTCCATTTAAATACACATTTTTAAGATCTGTAATATAGGGCTTTACAGCCGATTCAAGGCAGGAATAACAGGTTCGGTGGATTGCAACATCTTTGATATGTGCATATCGCATTTGTAATTTATGTATTTCTGCAAGCACCGTTTCGAAGGGTACATCTTTTGCATTTGTGCGAAGAATAAGTCCGTAATCATCATTTTTCAAACCCTGAAGTTTTTGTTTCAGTTCATCCCGCTGTATCTTAGGAATTTTTGCCGAGGCTCCGATCCGGGTATTTCCAGATGTAAGCACTGCATATCTGCCGGTGAAGCTGAGATTACTGCTTACGGTAGGCGCTTTTGTTTTTGCAGCTTCTCGTGTGATCTGTACAACAAGTTCATCTCCGATACAAAGTGGTTTCTTTCCGATTTTATGCGTAAAAAAAGCATTTGGAGCCTGACTGAGATCGTAATAACAATTTATACCTCCGATATCAATAAAGGCTGCTCCTATGTTAGGAACGATATTTTGCACTTTACCTACATAGATACTATTTAGTCTTGGATTTTGCTGTTCATTGTCACTTTGTGGACTACAGTGGATTTCTACTACTTCATCGTCTTCCAGCTCCCATGTCCAGATATTTTTTTCTTCTTTTGTTATTAAAATTTTACGTATCATGATGTTCACTGCTTTCTGTGCCCCTCTTTTAAAGGAGTGCACATTATTATAGATCAAGAATAGGCTTTCCCAAAGATTCCAGTGTTACTAGTTCACGCTGTTCACTGCCAATATTTGCATACATTTCTAAGCGCTGAAACGCAAAACTAAGGTTTTCGTCTTGAATTCCGGCATATTTTAAAAATGCTTCCATAACAAGATCCGGTTTCAGGTTTTGTACACTTCCTGCAGCGAGTTTTAGAAACAGCTTATCTTCATGAAATTCTGCCGCATAAATCATTGGACGGATATTTACTTCCTGCTCACTCCGCTTTGTCTGCTTTACTATCCGGATTTCAGGCTGTGCATAAAACTTTGTGAATAGTTCCTTCCAGTTTTGAGGAAGTGCTCCTTTTTGTACATTTACATAATAATCTGCCGCAGCAACGATTGCCATACCGGTTGCTTTTTTTTCTTCTGAAATCTGCCGGAAACTAATGATTTCCATTCCCTCAACCATAACAGCATTCATACGTTTTACCGCCTCTTCACTTGAAATAGGCTCGGCCAGTTCTATGTCTACATACTCCCCTTCACTGGTCAGTCCGATTCCCAAAGGACTTGCAAACGACATGATCATGTGAGGACTGTAACCCCCGGTAAATGCAATCGGAATTTCAGCCCTTCGCATGACTTTCTGAAAGAAACGCATAACATCCAGATGTCCAATGAATTTTAAAACCCCATATTTGCGAAATTTAATTCGAACCTTCATAACAGACACCTCCTCCAAATTTTGCGGCTCCACACCCGGAACACTGCTCCCGACAGTTAGGGGTTACAATTCCTGCTTTGGCCCGCTCCCACTCTCTTTTTAAGAATGATTTGCTGACACCGATTTCAATAAAATCCCATGGAAGAATTTCTTCTGTATCCCGCTCGCGAAGAGTATAAAAATCGATATCAACATTTGTATTTTCAAACGCTTTCATCCACAATGCATTATCAAAGCTCTCTGTCCATGAATCATAAAGACATCCCAGACGATACGCTTCTTCAATAACAGCGGCAGTTCTTCTGTCTCCTCTTGCAAATACGCCTTCCAGTACGGTCACATCCGCCTCATGCCAGTTGTACTTCAGACTTTTACGATTCAGCTGCTGCTGAAATTCATGCTTTACTACAGACGCTCTGTGCACGTACTCTTCGCTGGTACACATAGGCGCCCACTGGAAAGGCGTGAATGGTTTCGGTACAAAGAATGAAGAACTCGCAGTAATCTGACATTTGCCGTTCCGTTGTTCTTTTGGAATTTCGTAATATCTGCGTGCTACACGATCAGAAAGACGGGCGATTTCTTTCATATCTTCTTCCGTCTCGGTCGGAAGACCCAGCATAAAGTATAGTTTCACTTTTGACCATCCGCCTTCGAACGCCTGTCCTGCACCGTTTAATATATCTTCTTCAGTCAATCCTTTGTTAATGACATTACGCATTCTCTGGGAACCTGCCTCTGGTGCAAAAGTCAAACTGCTTTTTCGAATATCCTGTACTTTACTCATAACATCTAACGAAAACGCGTCAATTCGAAGGGACGGCAAGGATATGTTGATCCCCTGCCCTTGATATTCTTCAATTAAAAAAGTAACCAGTTCTTCCAATTGAGAATAATCACTGGAACTTAAAGAACTTAAAGAAATTTCTTCATGTCCGGTATTCTTTAACATTTCTTTCGCGTATTTTTTTAATTTTTCGACATCCCGTTCTCTTGTCGGACGGTAAATCATTCCGGCTTGACAAAAACGACATCCGCGAATACACCCTCTCTGAATCTCAAGCACGACCCTGTCCTGTGTTGCTTTGATATAAGGAACAACAGGGGCAGAAGGATAAACGGATTCTGTAACATTCATCACAACCTGCTTTTTCACTTTTTCCGGAGCATGTGGATTAACTGCGGTAAAGGCTTTTAACGTTCCATCTTCATGATAAGATGGTTCATAAAACTGCGGAACGTAGATTCCTTCAATTCCTGCCGCTGCCTCCAAAAATTCCAGACGGCTTCTGCCTTCTGCTTTATATTTTTTATAGGTATCCAAAAGCTCATTATAAACAGTTTCTCCTTCGCCGATATAAAACAAATCGAAGAAATCTGCCAATGGTTCCGGATTGTAGGTACATGGTCCGCCGCCAATGACAATCGGATGCTCCTCTGTTCTCTCTGCTGCATGAAGTGGAATCTGACTCAGTTCTAAAATCTGAAGGATATTTGTATAACACATTTCATACTGTATAGTAATTCCAAGAAAATCAAAGTCCTTGATCGGATCTTGCGACTCTAATGCAAACAGCGGAATCTTTTCTTCTCGCATAACCTTATCTAAATCCAGCCATGGAGAATAAACCCGTTCACACCACACGTCCTCACGTTTATTAAATAATGCATACAAAATCTGGATTCCCAGATGTGACATTCCAATTTCATAGACATCCGGAAAACACATAGCGAACCTAATATCCACTTTTCCCGGGTCTTTCATGACACTATTGACCTCATTCCCAATATACCGGGCAGGTTTCTCGATTTTTAGTAATATTTCATCATTTAAAGCTAGTTTTCTCATATATTTCCTTTCTGTTTCTGTATATATTTCACAAGTTCTTTCGAACCTGTTTTTGACTTTTCAGAGTGAAAAATTCATTATACAACACGATACAACATTACAGTAGCATCTGATATGTGATTGAACTCATCCAATCTACACCATTATATACATTTTAGGAAAGAACTTCAAGCAAATAACAAAGATCTCATAAAAGCCTATACTAAACTTTTTACTTCAACAAATTAGATTGAAAAAAACGGAACTGCGTTCTTACAGTTCCGTTTTATTATCATTTGCTTATTTTGTGTTTCCATTCATATTCGAAACAAGTGATTGAGACTCAAATATTATTTTTGACGTTTTTTAACAAGGATGACACCTGCACTCAGAAGTGCCATTGCAAAAAATATCGGCATATTTGTGGAGTCTCCGGTTTTTACAGCACCTTCTGAAAAGTTCTATTTTCCGGAAATTTTTATAATATCTGCTTCCTGTTCTGTAAGATACCCCTCTCTGACCATACTCTCCAATACCTTTTCCTGCCTTTTCCTTGCCAGATCCATATTAACAGTCGGTGCGTATGCGGACGGAGCATTTGGAATACCTGCCAGCATAGTTGCTTCGAAATCTGTCATTTGTGAAGGTATTTTCCCAAAATATCCGGTACTGGCATCATAAACGCAATAATAAGATTCTCCAAAATAGATACAATTCACATACAGCTCTAAGATTTCATCCTTTGAATAGCGTTCTTCCAGTACAACTGTCACCATTGCTTCCGCTGCTTTTCGAACAAGACTTGCTTCATCATCAAAATAAAGATTCTTTGCAAGCTGCTGCGTAATTGTGCTGCCGCCCTCAATCAATGCTTTGGCGCGCAGATAGTTGCGTATGGCTCGTGCGAGAGAAATGGGATCTATCCCATAATGGTGATAAAACCGCTTGTCCTCTACAGCGACAACTGCATCCAGATAGATCGGCGGCAAGTCTTGAAGTTTTGTATAATTGGGGTTGGATTGGATTTCATCTATTTTCTCGTCCAGAGTTTTTTCTTCCATTACCTGTACGTACCGCTGATATCCTTGATAGGTTATCACTCCGGTTGGAATCAGGAAGATAAGCATACCGACAAGAAAAACTATCAGTATTCGTTTCATCCATTTTTTCATCATAATCCCTCTTTTGTAATTTAGAATTTAATATGTATACATTGTAGCATATCAACCCTTTTCAAACATTAATCATTTCCTTAATTCTTTCTGAAGAAAATGATCAAATGATGACGTCTCTACTGTTTTTTCTATTTGTGTAACAATTTGATCACTATTTACATTTAATACCGGAACTTGTGCGTAATCCATCCAGACGTAACAGACAAAGAAAAGAAGGGCCAATGTTAAGCGGAAAATAAAACTGCCGCTCTGCGTTTGTTCTGAATCTTCCTGGTACAGTTCTCGATAGAGATTACCATACCTTGGATGAATTGCCGGAATCCAATTATCATCATACAATTTTCTGGTTTGTCTGAGTAATTCTCTTCTTCGCTCCTCTGATTCATTCACAATATATACCTCCTGGTCAAATCAAAAAACGGAACATAAAACATGGTTCATTTACCATATTCTATGTTCCGCTATGTTGCAAAAGAACCTCAATTAACGATCTGACAATTCCTTTGTAATATCTTCCCACGTCACGCCTTTTTCTACCATCAATACCATTGCATGATACAGAAAATCAGCGATTTCGTATTTGATTTCTTCCGGGCTTGGATTTTTTGAAGCAATTACAATCTCTGTAGCTTCTTCTCCTACCTTCTTTAAGATTTTATCAATGCCCTTATCAAACAGATAATTTGTATAAGACCCCTCTTTTGGATGTTCCTTTCGATCTTGGATCGTATTATATACGGTTTCAAAAATCTGAAGTGGATTTTTAGCATCATATTCATTTCCGACAATCGGCTGATAGAAACAACTTCTGTTTCCGGTATGACATGCGGCGCCGATCTGTTCTACTTTTGCCAACAAAGTGTCTTTATCACAATCCATTGTCAGCGATTTTACATACTGATAATGTCCGGAAGTTTCACCTTTGACCCACTGTTCCTTTCTGCTGCGGCTATAGTATGTCATCCGGCCGGATTTTACTGTGTGATTAAATGCATCTTGATCCATATAAGCCATCATCAATACTTCATTTGTTTTATAGTCCTGTACAATTACCGGAATCAATCCATCTGAATTCAATTTAAAATCCGAAAATTCGACAATGCTTTCAAAAGAAGTCATCTGGATGCCTTCCTGAACACAGATTTCTTTAAATTCATTAAAATCCATATCCAACTGGTTAACAAGTAAACCTGAAACGCCTTTGACGCTTTCTGACTTTAATATTTTTAAAATTTCAGACTGTTCCATAGTATCTGTTAAAACAACACATGGAATATCCGTTACATTTAATACAGAATTCAGATCCAGCCGATGCATGAAAATAACTTCGGAAGAATATTTAGCAATCTGATGCTGCCGTTTGAACAATCCATCAAAATCATTCAGCGATACTCCAATCCTTTCTTTTCCGAAACGTTTTGAAACTTCTTCAAGCATCTCTTGAGAAACTGACTTGGAAAAATTCAAAATTGCTCGTTTTGCACCTGCATAAAGATATTTTTTGACATCTTCCTGTCGACGAATATTCCCTCCGGCTACCATTGGAATGCTTATCACCCGATTTATTTTTCTCATCAATTCTATTGCCTCTTCGTGGTCATCATCAGAAGTAGACAGATCAAAAACAATCAGCTCATCAGCTCCCCGGTCACAATAATGTTTGGCAAGAGCCACAACATCATCTGAAATAACCAGCGGGTCATCAAACCATTTTACTGCTTTTCCGCCATCAATTAAAATGCATGGCGTCAATCTTTTATAACTCATGTTTCTTCTCCTTTTATAGACTGCCTTTTGTAGACCAGACTCCCTTTATGCGTGGCTCTTCCTGTGTTGCCATATCCAGCGCTTTTCCAAACGCTTTGAAGAGAGCTTCTGCCATATGATGATTATTTCCGCCATCTAAAATTTTTAAATGCAGATTCATCGCTCCACTGTAGGATACTGCGTAGAAAAACTCCCGAATCATTTCTGTATCCAAGGCGCCGATTCGATCGGCAGTGAATTCGGCGTGATATTGCAAATAAGGACGTCCCGAAAGATCCACCGCACAAAGTGCAAGTGTTTCATCCATCGGAAGCATAAAACTTCCGTAACGCTTAATTCCATTTTTATTGCCAAGAGCATCTACAAGCGCTTTTCCTAACACAATTCCGGTATCTTCCACTGTATGGTGACAATCCACCTCTAAATCTCCGTTTACTTTTACTTCCAGATCAAAGAGACCATGGCGTGCAAATCCGTCCAGCATATGATCAAAAAAAGGAATTCCGGTATCAATCTGATTGTTACCGTTTCCATCCAGATTGATTTTAAGCATAATATCTGTCTCTTTTGTTTTCCTGGAGCAACTTCCTATTCGATTTTCCATTGGTACTCCTCCCTTCTGTTCCGTTTTAGTCCTCAAAACGTACTTTAATAGAATTTGCGTGAGCTGTCAACTGTTCTGCTTCAGCAAATTGTTCGATATCCGTATGAATACTCTCCAATGCATCTTTTGAATATGCTATAATACTTGATTTTTTCAAGAAATCATCAACTGACAACGGAGAAAAGAATTTTGCAGTTCCATTTGTCGGCAAAATATGATTTGGACCTGCAAAGTAATCTCCCAAAGGTTCACTGCTGTATTCGCCTATGAAAATTGCTCCGGCATTTCGTATTTTTGTCATTACCTGATAAGGATCTTTCGTCATAATTTCCAAATGTTCCGATGCAATTTCATTTGTAGCATCTATGGCATCTTCAAGTGTATCTGCCACCAAAATATGCCCAAAATTATCAAGTGATTTCCGAATAATCTCACTACGTGAAAGCTCTGCAATAAATTTCTCTGTTTCAGCGGAAACCTTTTCAGCCAGATCCATACTAGTCGTTACTAAAATTGCTGAAGCAAGTTCATCATGCTCCGCCTGTGATAACAAATCCGCAGCCACATAACGTGGATTAGCAGTCTCGTCAGCTAATACAAGAATTTCACTCGGTCCGGCAATAGAATCAATACTGACATGCCCATAAACAGCCTTCTTTGCAAGAGCCACGTAAATGTTTCCGGGCCCTACAATCTTATCTACTTTCGGAATACTCTCTGTACCATATGCAAGCGCGGCAATTGCCTGCGCACCACCCACCTTATACACTTGATCTGCACCGGCTTCTTTCGCGGCAACCAATGTTGTCGGATTTACTTTTCCATCTTTTCCCGGCGGCGTAACCATGATGATTTCATCTACTCCCGCTACTTTTGCAGGCATAATATTCATCAAAACAGACGACGGATAAACAGCCTTTCCGCCCGGAACATAAACGCCTACACGCTGAAGTGCCGTGACTTTTTGTCCAAGCATAGTGCCGTTTGGCTGACTGTCAAACCAGCTGTACTGCATTTGCTTTGCATGATAGGACTCTATATTTTTAAGCGCCTTCCGAATGATACGGAGCAGATTATCATCTACAACAGCATAAGCCTCCTGGATTTCTTCATCTGTCACCCGGATATTGGAGGCATTGATTTTTGCTCCATCAAAACGTTCTGTATACTCAAATATCGCTTCATCTTTTCTTTCACGAACGGTATTTAATATATCTTGAACATTCTTTTCGTATGCACCATAACTGCTTGGACTCCGTTTCAGCAGATCGTCCAATAAATTTCTTTTTGTAGTATCATCCAATGTTTCAATCCGCATAACTCTCCTCCTGTAATAACTCTCGCAAATTATGAATCAATTCTTTGATTCTATCATTTTCCATTCTCATACTGACCGGATTTACAATCATTCGCGCAGATAGCGGACACACTTCCTCCAGCACAACGAGTCCATTCTCCTTTAATGTAGAACCGGTTTCCACGATATCTACGATTACTTCGGAAAGACCTACAATTGGAGCAAGTTCAATCGAACCGTTCATTTTAATGAGTTCCACTGTCTGGTGCTTTTTATTATAAAAATAATCTTTTGCGATATTCGGATATTTTGTTGCAACCCGGATTAATTCGTGATGTTTTAATAATTCCGCTGTTTCAGCATAGCCACAGACACACATTCTGCATTTACCAAATCCGAGATCCAGTACTTCATGCACTTTCCGTCCTTCTTCTACAATTGTATCTTTTCCGACAACACCGATATCAGCAGCTCCATATTCTACATAAGTAGGAACATCCGGACCTTTTGCAAGAAAGAATTTTAATTTCAGTTCTTCATTGACAAAAATCAATTTTCTGGAATCTTTATCTTTCATTTCATCACAAGTAATCCCCAGTTGTTCCAACATCTCCAAGGTCTTTTTTGCCAATCGGCCTTTTGTGAGAGCAAAGGTTAAATATCTCATTGTATTCCACCCTCCGTTTTTCTTTTTTTAGAAGAAAGTATTCGTTCTTCTCCGGTTTTTAGGTGAACCATTTCAATCTGTCCATCATCATTTAAATAAAGCAGTCTGTCTGCATGAATTTTCTTTCCATATTCTGTATAATATGCTTTCGTTTCTCCTGCATCGCGTTTTAATAAAATGATACATTTGCCTTTGTTTCTGCATTCTTTTGCAAGAGCCATTGCATTTTTCTGTGAAACGTCATTATATACAATTAAATTACGATGTCCACTGTCCACATCAATTTTTTGTCTGGACAGCGCACTCATCAGCTCATCTACAATAATTGCAAAACCGATAGACGGCGTGCTTTTACCAAATTTTTCCAGCAAATGATCATATCTTCCGCCACGCACTACTGCATCCCCGGTTCCATACGTGTAGGCACGGAAAATAATACCGGAATAATATCCATAACTTCCGCTCATGCTCAAGTCAAAGGTCACATGTTCTTCTACCCCATATAATTGGAGCAATGCGTAGATTTTCAAAAGCCTGACGATTGCAGATTTTGCCTTTTGGTGTGTCGTGATCATCGCAGCTTTTCGAAGTACCTCTACGCCGCCGACCAATTCCGGAAGAATCTGAAATGCTTCTTTTATAGATGACTCTGTTCCCTCTCTGTCCAGAATCTCATCTACTCCAAAATAATTTCTATTGGCAATCAATGTATATATTTCTGCATTGATCTCTTCTTGCAAACCGCTGCTTTCCAGAAGAGCACGCAGGTAATCCACATGTCCGATATTAACTTGAAACTCTTTCAAACCAACTTGTTTTAGACCATCTACCAACATTGCAATCATTTCCGCATCGGCTTCAATGGAATCTTCACCGATCAATTCAGCACCAAGTTGTGTATTTTCTTTTAAACGTCCTTGATAACTGGAATGATTGATAAATGTATTTCCAATATAACATAATCGAATCGGGAACTCCTCATATTCGAACAAAGTAGCTGTCGCTCTTGCAATGGAAGGAGTTATATCCGGGCGTAACGCCAGAATATTTCCTTCTCTGTCAAAAAACTTATATAATTCCCTCGAAGAAATTGTTCCAATCTCCTCGCGAAATACATCCATATACTCAAAGGTAGGTGTTTGAATATCCTGATACCCATACAAATGTAAAGTATGATGGAGCTGATTCTGTACAGTCAGTTTCTTTCGACATTCCAGATTATAAATATCTCGAACGCCTTCCGGCGTATGTAATTTTTGTTCCATATCAATTGCCCCTTTCACTTTATCGTGGTAAATCACTAAATCAAACCCATTATACGTAGTTTCGAAGGAAATGTCAATGTTCTTATTCTCGAATATCTAAATCTTTTTGGATATATTCCAAATATGGTACATAACAGTTATTCTTCAAATGCATAAAAAATTGAGTATCCAGTTCCTCCATCCGAAAACTTTTCCTCCCACCGGAAACCGCACGATCCCAGAAGATTTTCATTTCCTCAAATCTCATATAATACAGGAGATTTTTTGTACTGTAATATAGAATCAGAAATGCGATTCCTCCTTGTTTTTCAAATTTTTCCATAAACCGTATCTGATGTTCATGAATATTTTGCAGCGGAAATGTATCTGTGCTGCATTCTTTTGCATCAAAACACACCGGAATTCCCTGCACAGTTCCAATATAATCTACTGTACTGACTTTGTCAAAATACGCCAGCGTAATATGCCGATGCTCCTTATCGATCTTTACCGGAGTAATCGGAGTTGGTATTTTTTGGATCAAAGCAAGTCCCAGTTCATCATATCTGGCATTCGTATGGTTGATAAATTCTTCAAGCGTAGATCCTCTCAAACCTCTTGAATTCCATGTAGCCATCTCTATTCTCCTTTTTGCTTATCTTCGGTTGAATTGCAATATTCCTCCCAGTGCTCAGGAATGATTTTCGCATCTCGGCAAATCTTGCAAAACAGTTCCGGAATCGGTGCATAAAGTATTTTATGAGAAAGATTCGACAATGGTCGATCAAGCATAGGAAATTCCAATCGATATGCATGCAGCAACTGATGGCTTAGTCCATATTTCTTTTTATAGAATGAATTCCACTGGGTATCACCATATTTATAATCGCCAAGAATCGGATGTCCCACGGAACTTAAATGCGAACGAATCTGGTGTGTTTTCCCTGTAATCAAATGAACTTCTAATAACGTCATATTCTCATCAGCAAAAAGCGGATGATATTCTGTTTCAATTTTAACACTCCCAGGAATTTCATGATTCAAAACAGTTACTTTATTTGTTTTTTCATTCTTAAAAAGATAACCTTTGATTTTTGCATCTTTATCAACCTTCCCTTTTACCGGGCAAAGATAATATTTTGCCAAACTGCGTTCCTTAAACAAACGACTTAGTTCCTGAAGTCCGGCTAAAGATTTGCCAGCCGCTAAGAGTCCACTTGTATTTCTGTCAAGGCGGTTACATACAGATGGACGGAAAGTTCTGAGTTCTGTTTCTTCAATTGCCCCTTCTCCCAGAAGGTATGCAATCACATATTCAACCGCGGAATAATCCGTATCTTTCGCTTTCTGCGACAGCATTCCAACCGGTTTGTTAAGAAAAAGTACATTTTGATCTTCATAAACAATATCCAGTGCCATTTCTGGTACACAAACCTTCTGAGCTTTTCCGGAAAATTTTTCAATTGTGTCATCCGAAAGAAATAGCTTGATACAATCTCCGGATTGTAATTTTTCCTGTCCGCTCGCCTTTTTTCCGTTCAATGTTATATTTTTTTTACGCAGCATCTTATAAAGAAAACTTTTTGGTGCTTCACGTAAAAATTTTGCAAGGAGTTTGTCCAGTCTCTGCCCTGCTTCATTCTCAGTAACATGTATTTCCTGCATTTTATCCCTTTCACATTACAATGAAATATTCATAATTATCTGCGCAATTTGTTGTTCCTGCTCTGATTGATCCACTTTTTCTACTGCTGCAATATTTTCCAATCCTTCTGCTCGAGCAATAAATCCGTTGTATTGATTGAGCAATTTTACAGAAATATTTTTTAAATGATTTTGCTGCAGAATATTTTTAATATGTTTCGCTGTATACTCTAAATCCACTTTAGAAGAAGAGGTATACCCGAATACTTTGTCCCCGGATATCACAATGACATCAATAGGCATGATCTTTTCGGTACTGGTGACAACCAAATCAAACAATATCGTCAAATGTGGGCACTTTTCTTTGATCTCTTGTGCAAAATCACGTTTTACCGAATGATGTGGAAGTCGTGTAATCACACCGACTAACGCCTTACAAGCTGGAAGACATCCTACAATAGCTACGACAGTGAGCAGATTCTTATTACTTCCAGTTTGACTATATCCGAGAAAATAAACCGCTGCAACGATCAAAAAATATATTATTGTACGTATAATTTCAACTTTCTTCTTATAATCCAGATACCCCGGGGTTCCTTTTTCCTGTTTTTTCATTTGTTATCTATCTCCTCCGCGATTTCCTTTTGTTTCCAGCTTTAAAATCCATTCATGTGGTATCAGTTTAGAAGCGATTCTTACAGCTTTCATCATTCCGCCATATACAGACACCGATTTTCCTGCCCGGCTGTCTAATAATGCGCGTCTGACAACATCCGGAGCCTGTGCCATGACAAGTTCTTTCCAAAGATTATCCATTTTACCCGAAACTTGAAAAAATTCTGTATCAACCGGTCCCGGACAAACTGCAGTTACAACGATTCCTCTTGCTTTCAGTTCTTCACGCAATCCTCTTGAAAAACTTAATACATAAGATTTGGTAGCTGCATAGACAGTAAACATTGGCTGTGGACAAAATGCCGCAGCGGACGCCAGATTCAAAATTCTGCTTCCCTGTGATAAATAAGGCAGACAGAAAAAAGTCATTCGCGACAGTGCAATACAATTTAGATCAATCATCTCTAGCTGCGTATTTTTATCTTCTCTGCAAATTGTTTCTACTGTACCTGTTTTTCCAAAACCTGCCGCATTTACTAACATTCGAATATCCGGCATCCCCTCTTTAAGTGCATATTTTAAAGTATGATATACCGGACGTTTTAGCAAATCTCCTTCAAAAATACGAATCGGCACCCGGGAAAACTGCTGAAGTTCCATCAATCGTTCTTTTCTTCTGGCAATCACCCAGATTTCGTCCAGTGACTGATAAAAATAACTGATTTGTTTTACAAACTCTCTCCCCATTCCTGAAGAGGCTCCTGTTACTACTGCAATTTTCATCGTTTTTTTCTCCTACTATTATTTTCTGCCTTTTTTCTTTTTGAAGCATGATTCGTAACCCTGCGCTTTTCATTTGCAAATTGCCTTGGACGTATCAAACATTTTTCATCAAATCCGATCAAATCTGCACGACCTGCTTTTAATAAGGCTTCTTTTACCAATTCATAATTGGCAGGATTGCGATATTGGATCAATGCTCTTTGCATTGCCTTTTCATGAGGATTTTTAGGTACATATACGGTTTCCATCGTACGCGGATCCACCCCTGTATAATACATACAAGTAGAAATCGTGGACGGCGTAGGATAAAAATCCTGAACTTGTTCCGGCATATATCCCATATCACGACAATATTCTGCAAGCTCAACAGCTTCTTTCAGTGTAGAACCTGGATGAGATGACATTAAATAAGGAACCAGATATTGTTCTTTTCCGATTTTCTTATTCATATCAAAAAATTGTTTTACAAAAGTTTCATAGACTTGATTTCTCGGCTTTCCCATTTTTTCCAGTACAGTATCTGAAACATGTTCCGGAGCTACTTTTAGCTGTCCGCTCACATGGTAACTGCATAATTCTCGAAGAAATGTATCTTTTTTATCGGCAAGCAGATAATCAAACCGAATTCCGGAACGGATAAATACTTTTTTTACTTTTGGGATTTCCCGCAATTTTCGAAGTAATTTTACATAATCGCTATGATCTGTATTCAGATTTTTGCAAGGAGTCGGAAATAGACACTGTCTGTTTCTGCACACTCCTTTTTCTAATTGTTTCCGGCAAGAAGGATGGCGGAAATTAGCCGTTGGTCCTCCTACATCATGGATATAACCTTTAAAATCCTTTTCCTTCGTGAAATCTTCTGCTTCCTTTAAGAGCGATTCATGACTTCGAGTCTGGACAATTCGTCCTTGATGAAATGTAAGTGCACAGAAACTGCAGCCGCCAAAACATCCCCGGTTACTTGTAAGACTGAATTTTATTTCCTCAATTGCAGGTACACCACCTGTTTTCGCATAAGATGGATGTGGAGCACGCATATAAGGAAGTGCATATACATCATCCATCTCCATTGTAGTGAGTGGTTTGGCCGGTGGGTTCTGTACCACATATAAATGATCTGAATATGGTTCAATCAGACGTTTTCCGGAATATGGATCGGTATTACAATATTGCGTATAAAAGCTCTTGGCATATAACTCTTTATTTGATTTTACTTCATCAAATGAAGGCAGCATCAGAGCATCATATACAATATCAGGAGTTTTCACTTTTGCAACAGTTCCATCGATATACGTCAAGTCTGAAACTGCAATCCCTGCGTCTAAGGCTTCTGCTATTTCCAGAATCGAATGTTCGCCCATTCCATATGAAATAAGATCTGCTCCGGAATCCAGTAAAATGGAACGTTTCACCTTATCTGACCAGTAATCATAATGTGCCAGTCTGCGAAGGCTGGCTTCGATCCCTCCAAGAATAACGGGTGTATGCTTATAGGTTTGACGAATGAGATTCCCATACACTACAGCTGCATAATCCGGACGTTTTCCCATGATTCCTCCCGGAGTATAGGCATCATTTTTCCGTCTTTTTTTAGAAACAGTATAGTGGTTGACCATGGAATCCATATTTCCTGCACTCACTAAAAATCCAAGCCTTGGTTCACCAAAAACGGTAACACTGTTTTTATCTTTCCAATCCGGTTGTGAAAGAATTCCCACGCGATATCCTCTGGATTCCAAAAGTCTGCTGATAATCGCATGTCCAAAAGAAGGATGATCTACATATGCATCTCCAATCACATAGACAAAATCCACCTGTTCCCATCCACGCTTTAACATATCCTTTCGATTTACTGGTAAGAAATCTTGTTTCATAATATACTCCATTTATTTAATGAATGTTAACTTCCGCATAATCATATATATAATAATCAGCTAAGTTACGTTTTTCCTGTTCATAAGGTTTTGAAAAGTCATCGTCTACTGCACAAACTGTCATTCCTGCATTTTTACCTGCAAGTATTCCACTGGGGACATCTTCAAATACCAGACATTCTTCCGGAATCACATGCAGATCTTCTGCTGCTTTTAAATACACATCCGGAGCCGGTTTTCCTTTGGCAACTTCACATGAGGTACGAACAGTATCAAAATATGAACGGATATGCAAAGCCTCCAAAACTGCTTCTGCAAGTTCCCTGGCGTTGCTTGTAGCAATTCCCAGTAAGATCCCTTTCTCTTTCATTCTCTTTAAAAACTCTCCTGCACCGGGTTTTAAAGGGACTTGTGTACAGTATAACTCCATTGTCAGATCCTGCCACTCCTGTTTTATTTCCTCTACGGTACAATTTAACTGCGGAAATGTTTTTAAAAAATATTCTGCGGTTTCCGTAAAACTCATGCCTTCGATCTCTTTGTGAAAATGTTCCGGCATTGTCAGATGATATTTCTCCATATATATATCATCCACTTTTGTCCAAAGCCACATCGAATCTACCAGAGAACCGTCCATATCAAAAATAATTGCTTTCTTGTTTGTTAACATAATTGCTCCATTTCTTCTTTTGTTAATTTTCGGTATTCCCCCGGTTTTAATGAAGGATCCAGAGATAAGCCGCCCATGGAAAGCCGTTTCAGATAAACAACCTCTTTTCCTACCGCCTGAAACATCCGCTTCACCTGATGAAATCTTCCTTCCTGGATTGTCAGCTCGATTTCAGATTCTACACCACTTTTCAAAATTACTAACTTTGCAGGCAGCGTAAGTTTCTCATTTCCGATACATACCCCTTTTTCGAATATTTCAATATCTTCTTTTGTAACTTCTCCGCAAATTTTTGCATAATAAGTCTTATCTACATGTTTTTTGGGAGATAAAAGGCGATGCGCAAGAGCCCCGTCATTGGTAATGAGAAGAAGTCCTTCCGTATCCTTATCGAGCCGTCCTACCGGAAACAAATCTTTTCTCTGGCGACTTTCAATCAAATCAATAACTGTAGTATCCCTCTTATCCTCTGTAGCCGAAATAACACCGGACGGTTTATTCAACATATAATATTCATAGGTAACATACGTGATTTCACGGTCTTGATACTGCACCCGGTCACTGATCGGATCCAACTTGAATTCCGGCTTTTTAACAATTGTTCCATTTACCTGTATCTGACCTTTTGTAATTAACTTCTTCACTTCACTTCTGGTACCAAGATTCATTTCTGAAAGATACTTATCTAATCTTAATTTCATCGTCCGCTCCTTATGACTGCCAACGCCATCCGGGCAGATACTTATTTTTTAATGTTTGATTTGCAAGTTTACCAAACCCCAACGGATATCCATCTACACATACAAGATACCATCCCTTGTCTTTATGTCCGGTCACATCTTCTACATCCAGAGTTTCCCCTTTTAAATATTTGATAACTCGCTCATCCTCCACTGACAAATCTAAGATATTTCGATATTCTTCCTTTTTGAGGCACATCGCAAGCGCCTGGCTTGGTTCGAATCGTTTCTTTTTTAATTCTCCCATAAGAAGACCTGATCTCAAAAAACGAATTCCCTTTAATTCCGGAAGTTCTTTCGGCATATAATAAACACGTTCATCACGAATCTCCAGATATCTGTTATCTATTTTCCATGTAAGATCTTTGAAAAACAGCGCCAATTCTTCCGGAATTTTTTTCATGGATTTAGGTTCTGCTATTTTGAAAGATTTTTCGGATCTTTCCATTGCATTTTCCTTTTTCAGTAATGCAAGATAGTGTCCTTCTCCCTGCATATGATGCGGGAAAATACGAACCGTCTTTTCTAAATCCTTGATATCTGCTTTTGTCACTTCCGGTTTTCCCTTTGTAAATCCTTCATATTCCTTCATTTCACAAATTGTAAACTCTGGAAATTGCTCTAATAAATATTCAATGGTCTGCTCATTTTCAAGTGGATCAAAGGTACAAGTTGAATATAAAAGCATACCTCCCGGTTTTAACATTTGCGCCGCCTGAGTTATAATGCTGCGCTGTAATTTCGAAAAAAATTCAGGTCCATGTTCTTCCCATGCCTTAATCATTTTTTTCTCTTTTCGGAACATTCCTTCTCCGGAACAAGGAGCATCTATTAATATTTTGTCAAAGTATTCCGGAAAATACTCTACTAATTTTCCCGGCTCTTCACTGATTACCATCATATTACCAATGCCGAATAATTCCAGATTCTTTAACAGTCCTCTTGCACGTGAATTGCTGATATCATTTGCAATCAACACACCTTCCGGTCCCAGCTTTGCCCCCAACTCTGTTGCTTTTCCTCCGGGTGCGGCACAAACATCTAATACCTTGTCATCCGGATTGACCGGCAGTCTGTTTGCCGGAGTCATTGCACTTGGCTCCTGTAAGTAATAAAGACCGGCATAGTAATACGGATGCTTTGCCGGTTGATACTGACTTCCATCATAATAAAAACCATTGGAAATCCATGGTACCGGTGTCAATGGCCAAGGAGCAATCTTCAAAAATTCTTCCACAGAAATCTTTTTTGTATTGACTCGCAGACCATAATGCCGGGGTTCTTCGTAACAGCGAAGGTATGCATCGTATTCATCCCCTAAAAGGGCTTTCATTTTTTCTTCAAATGCGATAGGTAAATTCATCTTCAACCTCTTTCATAAGCACATTTTAACTTCTTTGTTTCCAGATACTGTAAAATCGGATACGGATTGACGCTGATTTCTTTTCCTGATTCCGTTAAATATATTCCCAAATGCAAATGTACCGGGAAATTTCCCGTTGTGCCTTCTATTTTACTATAACCGGTATCTCCCATAAATCCGAGTAAATCACCGGCTTTTACAGAATCTCCTATATTCAGGTCTGCATAAGAATCCAAGTGTGCATAATAAAAATAAGCACCGCCAGGTGCTGTAATTCCAATACGGTATCCTCCCTGTTCCAGCCAGCCTTTGTGAAGGACAATTCCATCTGTGATACTGACAACCGGATAATAACCCCGTATGTTCTCTGACGCCATTAGATCTGTCCCTTCATGTCCTCGTTTCCCGCCATATGTACGTTCGTACATCCAAGAATCAACATAGCTGACTTCTGCTTTGGGAGTATTTACGGATTCCGGTATTGGAAAATATCTGAGATCATCCCAGATTGCCTGACATGCCGTACAATATGCATTCCAATCTTCGTTTTTTCTCCAGAGTTCTTTTATTCTTTGAAAACTTTTTTCAGTAAATTGTCCGTTCCATGACATTGTTTCAAAATCTGTCTCCAGCCAATATAGAGCTAACGTCTCTCCGGGTTTCTCAATTGTACGAATATAATCAGCCATAGCATCTGATACTGGCTGTTTCCGAAATTGTCCTGTTTCAATTAGATCAAATTGCAGTCTGCTGTATTTTCCCATAGTTTGGATTTCGTGAAGACCAACGGCAGTAAAAAGCACAAGTATTACAATAAATTCAAGCGATTTAAATATTTTTTTATGCATCAATCTGGATTCCCCGGTTCACATTACTAAATTATATGAACCGGGGAACGTCTTATTTACACCGTTTTAAAATTTCTTTTACTGCTTTCCAGATTCGTTCTGCTGAAGCAATTTCCAGGCGTTCATTATAGGAATGAACATCAATCATATTCGGTCCAAAAGATATGCAGTCAAGTTCCGGTTTGTGTCCACTTAACAGACCACATTCAAGACCTGCATGAATCTCCGTTACCTCCGGACGTTTTCCGTATACATACTCGAAAGCATCCAGTGTAATATCGCGAACTTTTGATTCAGCTTTAAATGTCCATGCCGGATATTCTGCGTCAAATTCGTAAGAACCACCGAGAGATTCTGCAAAACACATATAGCGTTCTTTAAATTCCTGTAATTTTGAAGCCACGCCGCTTCTTGTCAAAATCATAAATTTAACCTGATCTGTTTCTGTAGCAACAACTCCAAGATTATCAGAAGTCTCAACCATCCCTGCAAGATGACGGCTGTATTCATCTACTCCATTTGGACAATTTACAAGAAACTGAATGACTTTTTTGAAAGTTTCTTCTGTCATTGCATCGTAGCTGCCTTCTTCCAGAACCGTTACTTTAATATCCAATCCCGGTTCGTCAGCCCCAAACTCCGCTTTCCATGCGGCAAGCATCTCAGCTGCTGCAGCTTTCACAGTTTCTGTTTCCTTTGTTACAATCACTGACTTATTTCCTGAAGTGATTACATTATCTTTACTTCCACCATTGATTTCCAACAAAGAAAAGTCTGCAGCCTTCTTGATATGATAAAGCATTCGTCCCGCCAGTTTATTGGCATTTCCTCTTTGTTTGTGAATCTCCACACCTGAATGTCCGCCTTTTAAACCGCAGATTTCCAGCTCAACTTTAGAACCGTTTACATTTATCTTTTCAATCGGCAAATGATAAATAAAACGGAATCCGCCTGCACAACCGGCTGTAAGCACATCTTCTTCTTCAGAATCCAGATTCAAAAGCATCTTTCCTTCCAAAGGCGATAAATCAACATTCAATGCTCCTGTCATTCCGACTTCTTCATCAATTGTAAAAAGAACTTCCAGCGGCGGATGCGGAATGTCCTTACTATCTAAAATAGCAAGTGCCATTGCCACAGCAATTCCATTATCTGCACCCAATGTTGTATCTTTCGCTTTTACATAACCATCTTCTACATACATCTCAATTGGATCCTTCATAAAGTCGTGGTCAGAATCCGCTGTCTTTTCACATACCATATCCAGATGTCCTTGCAGGATCACCGGCTCGCTCTGCTCGTAACCAGCGGTTCCCGGTTTCTTAATGATTACGTTATTCCATTCATCCTGTATCACAGCCAATCCGCGTTTATTGGCAAAATCTACACAATAATCACTGATTGCCTTTGTGTTAAATGTTCCTCTTGGAATCTGATTGATTTCCTCAAAAAAATGAAATACTTCTTTTGGTTCTATATTTGCTAAAACTGCCATTTCTACATAGCCCCTTTCAATATATAATTGCTTTAAATAGTAATAGAACGCATTACATCACTGTTTATTTTGTCACATAGCACATAAAAAATCAACCTATTTCATATATCTTTATTAAAATAAAAGGATTTCCATGGTACGGATTATGAAATTACACAGCCAGATTTTAAAATTTACTCTTGTCTTTCTTTTTTTCATAATGCTGATTTCTCCGAAAACAGTTTTTATCGGCGCAAGCAAAGGACTGCTTCTTTGGTTTCAGACCGTTTTGCCAACGTTGTTTCCTTTTTTATTCATAACAAATCTTCTTCTTTCAACCGACAGCATTTCCTTCCTTTCCTCGGCTTTTGGTACAATGCTTTCCCGCATTTTCCGCGTGTCCCCGAATGGAAGTTTTGCTGTTTTGGTCGGATTTCTATGCGGATATCCAATGGGTGCCAAAACCGCTTCTGATTTAACGGTATCCGGATATATTTCTCAAGAAGAAGGAAGGTACCTTCTTTCTTTTTGTAACAATACAAGTCCTATGTTTCTTATGAATTTTATTATCTGGAAAACATTGAAGAAAGAAACTTTGTTTCTTCCCGCCCTTTTGATTCAATTACTAACTCCTGTTATCATCAGCCTTTTTACACGCAAGAAATATTTAAATGCAAAAGAATGTTTTCAAAATTCAATCGCAAAGGCTGCCAATGTGCCGGGCAAAACTAAAAAGTGGAGTTTTACAGAAATTGATCTTTCAATCATGAACAGCTTTGAAACATTGGTCAAAGTCGGAGGATACATCATTTTATTTTCTGTCCTTCTTGCATTGTTTCAGCAAGTTCCGGCGAATTTTATGCTCTTAAAATTTATATTGCCAACTTTAGAAATTACAAATGGTGTCGTAATGCTTGCAGAGACAAATCTGCCTTTTTCCATACAGTTCACTACGATTATGGGACTAACAGCCTTTGGCGGTGTCTGTTCAATTGCACAGACTGATTGCATGATCCAAAAGGCCGGTTTCCCAATTCTCCCTTATATTAAAGAAAAACTGGCAGCCACTCTGACTGCCAGTTTATTGACGATTCTATATCTGCATTTTAAATAAGGACTATGGATCCTTTATTCCAGATTATTGTCCTGGGAATAATCCTCTTCATCCTCAGACGGAATATCCAATTCTGCACGATTGGTTCTTACGACATCATAACATTCCTGAAGAGAATTGATCAAACCATCGTACTTTGTTGTATAACTGTCCAATGTATGTCCGATAATACTTTCAGCATTGGCAAGAAGATCATCGGTATACTGAATAGCACCAATTCGAATCGCATTGGCATCCATCGTTGCGTTGTCCAAAATCTCCTGTGCCTGAGCTGTAGCCTGTGTAACAATTTCATTTGCCTGGGCATAAGCCTGCTGCATGATCTCATGCTCGCTGACAAGCTCATTTGTCTGTACCTGTGCCTCTTCCAGCATGGCATCTGCTTTTGCCTGCGCATCTGCTAAAATGGCATCACGATTGCTTATGATCTTCTGGTAACGTTTAATTTCATCCGGAGTTTTCATGCGAAGTTCTCTTAATAATTCTTCCAGATGTTCTTTATTTACAATAATTTTTGTTGTTGACAACGGCTGGTATTTACAGTCTCTGTCAATATACTCTTCAATCTCTTCAATAATCTGCTCAATACGGCTGCTCATTGGTTACACTCTCCTTTTGTTTTCATCTTATTTTTCAGTTCTTCGGCAACAACTTCCGGCACAAATTGTGATATGTCTCCCCCAAAAGCTGCAATCTCCTTTACAGTAGTAGAACTTAAATAAGAATATTTAATATTTGTTGTCAAGAAAATCGTCTCGACATTTGGTTCTAGTTTATGATTTGTCTGGGACATCTGAAGTTCATATTCAAAATCAGTAATTGCACGAAGTCCTCTGATAATAAAATCAGCCTTCATCTGTCTCGCGAAATCTACCAATAATCCGTCAAACGGTACAATCGTTACATTTGTCAGACTACTAGTCACTTCTTTTAACATTTTAACACGTTCTTCCACAGAAAACAACGGCATTTTCGCATTATTATTCAATACTCCGACAATTAATTCATCTGTAATATTGCTGGAACGTTTGATAATATCCATATGTCCATATGTAACCGGATCAAAACTGCCCGGATAAATTGCTCTTAACATATTTCCTCTTTACCTTCCTTTCCTAAAAAAACATGCTTGTTTGTTTTATATATTTTTTCCTTGATCAGATAAAATCCAAGATCCTCTATATAGGAAAAATCTGTTTCTTTTGCAGCCTCTACAATGATTACCGTATCCTCATATACAAGATCTGATTCTGCAAGATATTCCAACACCCTTTTTTCTAAATTTTGATGATATGGAGGATCCATAAAAATAAAATCAAAATTCTTTTCGCCTTCCAATTGATAAAGCGCAGTCATAACATCCTTTGTCAACGTCACTGCTTTATGATTCAACTTTGTATATTTTAGATTGTCCTTTATACATGCCATAGCTTTTGGATTTTTCTCAACGAAAACAGCTTCTTTTGCTCCTCGGCTCAGAGCTTCAATTCCAATACCGCCACTTCCACTAAATAAATCCAGAAAGATACATCCAAATATAGAAGGAGAAATCATATTAAAGAGGGTTTCTTTGATCCGATCTGTTGTCGGTCTTGTATCGATCCCTTCTAATGTTTTTAACTGAAGTCTTTTTGCTGTTCCAGCGATTACTCTCATATTTTCATTCACCTGTTTTCAATCATTTTTTTCATAATATTTGCTTAATTTTTCAAAAAAATTTTATCAGAAAAAAGCACCCGGGTCAATCCCAAGTGCTTTTTTTCGTTGTTTACTTTCCAGCCATCTGTTTTTCCTGCTGTTCGATCATTTTCTTTACCATATAACCTCCAACAGATCCGTTCTGTTTGGATGTCAAGTCACCATTGTAACCATCTGTAAGCGGTACTCCCAACTCACTTGCTACCTCATATTTGAATTTGTCCAGTGCGCCTTTTGCCTCCGGCACTGCAGCGCGGTTAGATGAACGATTTGCCATTTTGCATTTCCTCCTTTTGCATGTTTAAAGTTTTCACTGTTTTCTTGTGTTGTAACAATTCGTTTGTGATGTTACAGTGATAGTATATGGAGGAAATCAGCTTTTACACTGGTAACTTCTGGTTTTTATTTATAATGTTTTCTCTAATTGCTGATGACGCAGCGTTTGTGTAACTGCTTGTTTCAACAGCTTATGTTCCTGCAGATTCAACTCAGGATCTTCTTTTAACAATTCATCTGCTGCTTGGGCAGCTTGCTGAAGAAGTTCTGAATCCTGAAATACATCTGCAACTTTGAAATCCATTGTGCCGCTCTGTCGAATTCCAAACAAATCTCCGGGACCACGCAGGCGCAAATCCTCACTTGCAATGAAAAAGCCGTCATTGGAATGATTTAAAATCTCCAGCCGTTCTTTTGTTTCTTTTGATTTTGATGCACTCATAAAAATACAGTACGACTGATATCCGCCTCGACCAACCCTTCCTCGTAGCTGATGAAGCTGCGCCAATCCAAAACGTTCTGCATTCTCGATCATCATAACAGTAGCATTTGGAACATCAATACCTACTTCGATAACCGTTGTAGAAACTAAGATTTGAATTTCATTCCGGGCAAATGCATCCATTATTTCATCTTTCTTCGCTTGTTTCATCTTACCATGCAGACATCCCACTTGAATCTCAGTTCCCATTATCTCTTGAAGCATTTCCGCATAATCTGTTACATTTTCAGCTTCCATAGATTCACTCTCTTCTACCATTGGGCAAATCACGTAACACTGCCTGCCCTGATATATTTGCTTTTTCATAAATGCATACGCAGTATTCCTGTATCCGGTATCTACAACGCAATTTTTTATTGGAAGACGATTTTTCGGCAGTTCACGAATGACGGAAATATCCAGATCTCCATATAAAATAATTGCCAGCGTTCTCGGAATAGGAGTTGCACTCATAACTAAAATATGAGGATAGAGTCCTTTTGTAGCAAGCGTTTCTCGTTGATGAACCCCAAACCGATGCTGTTCATCTGTAACAACAAGCGCCAAATTATGATACTGCACTTTTTCTTGGATCAGAGCGTGTGTTCCAACAATCAATGCAGACGTCCCATTTTCAATCTTTTCATAAACTATACGTTTTTCTTTTGCAGTCATGGATCCGGTTAATAGAACCACATCCAGTGAAATACCGTATATTTTGAAGAAACCGGAAATTGTTTCATAATGCTGCCTTGCAAGTACCTCCGTAGGCGCCATAATCGCCGCCTGATATCCGTTGAGACCGGCATACATCATAGCCAAAAGCGCAACAATTGTCTTGCCGGATCCCACATCTCCCTGTACCAGCCGGGACATCACATGGATTCCGGACATATCCTGTTTTATTTCACGCCAGACATTTTTTTGGGCATTTGTCAATTCATATGGGAGAGCATGCAAAAATCGTTCTATTTCCGGCTGTTCTCTGAAACAATACGGATTTAACATACGATTTTCATGGACTTTCATTTTACGCAGCGCCAGAATAAAAAGTAAAAACTCTTCAAATACAAGCCTTGTCCTTGCTTGGAAAAATTCTTCTTTATTTTCCGGAAAATGCAGTCCCTTGATTGCATCTTTATATGAGACAAACCGATAAGCAGTTTCAATGGAAACAGGCAGAATCCCTGTACCGATTGTACATGAAATAACTGCCTGCTTTACTGCTTTTGTTACCATATTATTCGTCAATCCTGCGGTAAGCGGATAAATCGGCTGAAGTGAATTCTGCTTTTCCGCATATTTTGAACAAGGATAAAAAACTTCCGGCTGCTCCATCACGATTCCATCTTTCTTCCGAGTAATCCGGCCACGAAGAGTTATCGCACCGCCCTTTGCAAGCGTATTTCGCAAAAACGGCATTCGATACCAAATCACTTTCAAAGTACCTGTCAGATCTTTTAAATATAGTGTCGTAATTTGCAGCCTTGCATTCCCGCCAACCTGGATTCTGCCATATATTGCCCCGGTAACAGTAACAACTTGACCTTCTGTTACCTCGCTGACAGCAACCGGTTCTTCATAGACTTGATAACCTCTTGGATAATAGCGGAAAAGATCGCCAATTGTATAGATTCCGGCTTTTTGAAATATCTTTTCCGTTTTTTCTCCAATTCCTTTTAATTCATTTATTCTTGTATATTCTTCCATGATAGAATGATCTATTCTACTGACATCACGTAATAATAAATTGGCTGTCCACCCATCTGCACATCTACATCTGCATCCGGATACAATTCCGCAATTTCTTCTGCAAAACGTTCTGCCTCTTCCGCTTTGATGTCTTCTCCATAATATAAACTGATCAGTTCCGTATCTTCGTCCGTCATGATACCAAGCATTTCCTTTGCAGTCTCTTCTACCGACTGACCAACTGAGAGAATACCGGTGTCTCCGATACCCATGATATCTCCCTCATGAATTTCCTTGTCATCAATATGTGTATCCCGAACTGCGTAAGTCACCTGACCGGTCTTGACATTTTTTATCTCTTCCAACATCGTTTCTTCGTTTGTGTCTACATCTTCATCCGGCATATAATTGATAATCGCAGAAATACCCTGTGGAACAGTCTTTGTCGGAATTACGATAATATCTTTATCCTCAGTCAGGGATTGTGCCTGGTTTGCTGCCAGAATAATATTTTTGTTATTTGGAAGTATAAAAATATGATCCGCATTTACATGATCAATCGCTGTCAACATATCTTCCGTACTCGGATTCATCGTCTGACCGCCTTCAATAATATAATCTACTCCCAATTCCTTGAAGATTGTATTCATTCCTGAGCCGATAGAAACAGCAATAAATCCAACTGATTTTCTCGGTTCACGCGTTGCTTTTTTCTGTTCTTCTGCAAGTTTCTCTGCATCCCGAATCAACTTTTCCTGATGTTCTTCCCGCATATTATCAATCTTCATACGGGAAAGCTGGCCATAAGTAAGAGCTTTTTGAATTGCCAGACCCGGGTCATTTGTATGCACATGAATTTTAACAATATCTTCATCAGCAACGCAGACAATAGAATCTCCGATTGATTCCAGATATGCTTTGAATTCCACCTCGTCTTTGTCTGAGAATTCTTTTTCAAGCATAATAATAAATTCTGTACAATATCCAAACTTAATATCTGCTTCGGCCTGTGCTCCCGGTTTTACCATTTTTGTTCCTGCACTTGCATCGATTGCGCTATAATCAATTTCCTTTCCAAGGAAAGCATCATATGCACCATTCAGCACTTCCAGCAATCCCTGTCCGCCGGAATCCACAACGCCCGCTTCTTTTAATACCGGCAGCATCTCCGGAGTCTTTTCCAAGACTGCTTTTGCTTCTTCAATAACTGCCGGAATGAACACTTCTAAATCATCTGTTGTTTCAGCAAGTTCCAGAGCTTTTTCAGAAAGCCCTTTTGCGACAGTCAGTATCGTACCCTCTTTTGGTTTCATAACTGCTTTGTATGCAGTGGCAGTTGCCCGATCACAGGCAGCAGCCAGGATCTGGACATCCAATTCCTTATAATCACGAATCACCTTTGTGAATCCACGTAAAAGCTGAGATAAAATTACTCCGGAATTACCTCTTGCTCCACGCAGTGAACCGGAAGAAATCGCTTTAGAAACTGACAGAATATCTGCTTTCTCCAATCCACTTACTTCTTTTGCTGCTGACATAATTGTCAAAGTCATATTAGTTCCTGTATCTCCATCCGGTACAGGAAATACATTCAGTTCATTGATAAATTCCTTCTTTGCTTCCAGATTCGCCGCACCAGCAAGAAACATCTTGGTTAACAGCTCTGCATTTATCGTATTAATTGCCACGACAAGTTTCCTCCTTAATCAATCACTCGAACACCTTCAACAAAGATGTTAATTTTCTCTACTGTCATACCGGTAAACTCTTCTACCTTATATTTGACATTATTCATAAGGTTATCTGAAACAGAAAGAATGTTCACCCCATAAGAAACGATAACATGAAAATCTAATGTAATCTTATTATCGTCTGAAATATCTAACTGAATCCCATGTGTCAGGCTTTCTCTTTTCAGCAATCTTGCCATTCCATCTTTTACACTGACTGCAGCCATACCTACAATACCGAAACATTCAACTGCCACTGAGCCCGCATATTTTGCGATCACTTCCGGATTAATCGTAATGATACCCAAATCAGTACTCATACTACCTTTCATAATATATTACCTCCAGTTCAAATTGGATTTTCTCATAAATAACATTTGTATTATACGCTTTTTCCGCCTTCTTTACAAGATAGCAACGCTTATTTTACCATGATTTCCAAATTATGTGAATGAAAAGAATGTTTTCTTGTTCATTTTTAAGATATTTTTCCAGTTTTAACTTAGATTCTTCGAAAAAACTCTTGCAATCACAGAATCTTTCTGCTAAGATATTAGTGTTGTGAGTCCATGTGGGCTATTTAAGATTGTTAGGAGGTGCAATGATGGCTAAATGTGCTATTTGTGAAAAGGGTGCTCATTTCGGTAATAACGTAAGTCACTCCCATAGAAAATCACCAAAAATGTGGAAATCAAATGTAAAATCTGTTCGCGTTAAAACAGAAGGCGGTTCCAAGAAAATGTACGTTTGTACTTCTTGTCTGAAGTCCGGACGTGTAGAACGTGCTTAATTTTAACACTTGGATTTTTAATTGTAAATACTTTGATGACACGGAACAAAAAGACCCAGTATCTATTATGATATTGAGTCTTTTTTTATCTTTCATTTTATTCCCTTTTTAACACTCATTTACAAAACAAAGCATATCCCAATACGGATAATCCGATTATAAATGCAAATTCTATCCATGTCGCAAATGGAAGAACCATGATCAGGAACATACCAAATGCAATACATAACAACGTAAAACCAATAAGACGTTTCATTAAAAAAACTCCTGTTATCATACACGTTACTTCTAATAGTATTTTATGCATCATAACAAGAGTTCATGTATTTAAATAAGTATAAGTTTTCACTCAGATGACCAGCTTCTATTCCGCTTCATTCAACAAATCTGCCACATCCTCTTCTGTAACATTATCTTCTTTACGTGTTGTGAATCGTTCCAAAAGTTCCGGTGCCATATCCAATATCTTTGTGATCATATCCTGATTCTTGATATTTACAAGCCGAACATTTCCCTCTTTAATTACGAGAACTGAACTCGGTGTTATCTTTCCACTCATACCACCCATGCCTTTGCCTTTCTTATCCGCCAAAGATGAGCCTGCACCCATTCCAAACGACACATCAACCAGAGGTATAATTGTTGTATCTCCAACTTGAATTTCATTTCCTACTACTGTTTTAGATGAAATCAAACCATCCAAACCATTCAAAAGAGATTCCACCGTATTCTTAATATTGTTGTCTGACATAATCATTTCCTCCTTATCCTTGTTATTTAAACGTTTTGATATGTCGTAATGTCATTCGTACATTCTTATCCAAAATCACACGCAATCCTAAGACTGCAAAGTTTTTTGCTGTTATCTTCCCTTTTATCTCAAGCTGACCTCTTAATTTCTTTTCTTCAAAATCCGGAATTATTTGAAAACAATCTGCAAAATATGGGTATAAAATACTGATGCCCGCTAACACCTGTCCGGTCCATGCCGGATCATCAAATCCAAATTCAATTTCTCCCATGATCTTTTGCGGTCGCAGTCGTAACAAAAGACGTTTTAGTTCAGATATCACTTTCAAAAAAGCTGCCTGGTGAATTTCGTTTGTCAAAAATCCCATGACTTTCTCTTTTTTTCGGCCAATTTCACGTAGCTTATCTCGTATTTTTTTATATTTATATTCTATCTTATCCAGAACCGACTCTTTTTTTGAAACCGTTTTTTTGACTTTCCCGGTCTGATCCGGTACTTTATCTGTAGCTTTATCCGTATCTCTATCTCTATCTCTATCTGTAGCTTTGCTCTTCCCCATATTTGAAACAGTTTCTTTCGAAACGGTTTCTTTTGCAATAGATTCTTCCGAAACAGATTCTTCCGAAACAGATTCTTCGTTTTTAATTGGTTCCTCAGGAACATTGATTTCTTCGTTTTTTGCATTATTTACAGAAGATTCCGAATCTTCACTTTTTTTGATCGGTGTTTCCTGTAGTTCTGTATCCTGATTTACAAAACGTTTCCATGCAATACGCAGATTCCAAGTTGGTTTTCCTTCGGTGTAACAAACCGTACCGGCGAGAAAATGCAAAAGAAAAGAAAAACGGAATCTCACATCCAACGTATCTATTGTACCATTACATTTTCCATCTAACTCATACCGGACCGGAACAAAAAGCACAACACAAACTAACAATACCAGAATCCCAAGTATTGCCAGAAGTATCCAGCCTATTATTTTTAAGATTAACAGAAAAAAATGCAACATGTTTATACTCTGCCTTCTTCAAATTTCTTCTGATGGTCTAAAATATATGTTCGGATTTCTGTACCACCAGTCTGATCCAATACTTCTTGTGTTAGCTCACGCACCAGTTCTGCAGCATCTAAATCACCGGCTGCAATCCCTACGAGAAAAATTTCTTTCTCATCATAAAACGACTGCTTTAACAACACCGATGAAAAATACTCCAGGTGATTACGCTCATTATTGGCAAGTGTAATCAGCGTAATTCCCGGTTGTGATTTTCGCTCCATCAGATTTTTTATGATTTGATTTTTTTGCCTTTGCAGCAATTCGCTTACATATAGATTACAATAACACTTTATTCGCATTTTTACCACCTTTATCCGTAATATGTATTCAAAAATGCAATTTGCTTAATACCCATAATAATAAGCATCTAAAATTTGTTTGGCAATTGGTACTGCTTTTGCTCCATCATTTCCATCGTATCCTTCTACGATTACAGAAATAACCAATTCCGGGTTATCTACATTTGTAAATCCCATAAACCAGGAATGGGTCTTTTCGCCATCTACCATACTATATTCAGCTGTTCCGGTTTTTCCGGCGGCTGTATACGACTGTCCGCTCAAAAGGAATCCTGTTCCTTCTGTCACAACCGCTGTCATATATTCCTTTAGTTGAGCCGCTTCATCAGATGTCATAAGTTTTTTATAACTTTTCGGCACGTTTTTACTGATTTCTGTCCCCGTATAATTCGTGACCTTTTCTACAAAATAAGGTTCCATTAAGGTTCCGCCATTTGCAATCGCAGCTGTAATCAATGCCATGTGATATGGATTGGTCAAAGTCTTTCCCTGTCCCATCGCTGTCATCATCATTTCCGCTTCACCTGTATTCTCATCAACCGCAAAGGAACTTTTGGAATATTCTAATTTGCATGGTAGTTTTTTGTTAAACAACAACTCTTCTGCCGTTTTTCGATAAGAGGCCTTATCCAGAGAAAGCCCTATGTTTGCAAACGACGAGTTACAGGAATTTGCCATAGAACTTCTTAAATCCTGGAATCCATGAACTGTATTGTCAAAACATCTTATTGTTGTTTCATTCTGTGTAATTTCTCCATAGCAATCATACATATAATTCGCATAATCCGGATGTTCACGCATATATTCCAGAGCCGTTACCACTTTAAAAGTGGAACCCGGAGCATAGGCGCCTTGTGTTGCTCGGTTAAGCAGCGGACTATTTTCTTCATCTAAATTTAAATACTCCCATTCCGATGCAATTGCATTTGGATCATAGGTTGGTTTTGAAAGCATAGTTAAAATCTTTCCGGTCGATGCTTCCATTACAACTACTGCCCCTTTATTGTCGCCTAAAGCATTGTATGCAGCCTGCTGAAGATCTGCATTCAGGGTGGTCACAATGGTATCACCCATATCTTTTTCATCCTGAAACTCATTTTGCAGTTTTTCCAGAAAAAATGCATTAGAGGTCAAAAGACTAAAGTTTTCTGTTGATTCAAGACCGGTCTTTCCAAAATCCGGATCACTATAACCAATTACATGTGCAAACACATCTCCGTACGGATAAACACGATATTCCGTACCGTCTTCTGCAATCTCGGTTTCTGCCAGAATAATTCCATTGCTGTCTGTTATATCTCCTCGTACAACATGCTCTGCAAAGTTGTTCTGCCGTTCATTATACGGGCTGTTTACAATTTCTTTCGCACGCACGATATTAAAATATACCAGATAAGCCATCAAAGCCAAAAACAATAATACAAAGAAATACGTAATTCTAGCGAACTCTTTGTTTCGGGACTTCTTCGAACCGCGGCTTTTGTTTTCCATTCTGCGGTCTGTTTGTCTGCGGTCTCGTTTTACTTGATTTCTTCTTTGTTCTGCCTGTCGATTCATTTCTAATCGCTCTCTCTCTTTTTTTCTCAATAATCTCTTCTTCGTCTTCTCTAATAATATACAAACCTTGAATAATGCCAAACATAATCATGGTACTTAACATAGAACTTCCACCATAGCTTACTAACGGCAGCGTTACTCCTGTAGACGGAATAAACTTTGTCACTCCGCCAATTGTCAAAAACACCTGGAAAATATAGCAAGTTCCCAAACCAAGTGCAATCAGCTTATAAAATCGATTATGAATTTCCATTGCAATATTCAGGAACATTACATAGCAGCTCACGCAAATCAGAATAAGACACAGTGCAAATACAAGCCCCATCTCTTCTGCAATCGCTGAAAAAATAAAGTCTGTCTCAGCAACCGGAATCAGATCCGGACTTCCCTGACACAACCCCATGCCAAACCAGCTCCCGGTGCCGATTGCAAATAAAGACTGTGCAAGCTGATACCCGCCATCACTATATGTTGCAAATGGATCCTGCCATGCGGCAACACGCACCTTGATATGTGCAAACAAATGATACCCAATCACTGCCGCTACACTTCCCGCCCCCAAGCCAGCCAGTGCATATAGCGGCTGCTGTGTTGCAACATAAAGCATAACAAGATAGACAACAAATAAAATCAGTGCAGCTCCTAAATCAGTTGAAAGTACAAGAATCAATACATGCGCAGCAGCTATTGCAGTCGTCATCACGACATTTTTAAAATCTGTTGATTTCTTCAAACTGGATGCCACAAAAAATACAAATATGATCTTCACAAATTCAGAAGGCTGTATTCCGATTCCGGCAATTTCAAATCCTAATTTTGCACCGCCGGAAGTTGCAGCAAACACCGCAACGAGTGCCAAAGCTGCAATACCGACTCCGGAATAAACATAAGTCAGATCAACTAAGACTTTCATTTTTCGAATGATAACAGGAACGACCAGACCAATCACAGCTCCCATTCCTGCAAAGATAAACTGTTTCACAGCACTATTATAGGAAAGTCTCGTAATCATGATCAATCCAATACTGATCAGCATGCACATATTATTTACGATCAACTTTGAAACCGTCGGGTAAATGACGGAATAAAGCAAAATCACTGCCAAAAGAAGAATTACCTGTACTGCATAAAAAAATAACATCTTCTTTTCACCTGTTTTTAAATACAACACCATATATGCAAGAAACTGCATTAAAAACATTACAATATTCTGGCGGATCAATACTGATTTTTCATCCTCCTCATATTCTTTCGTAAATATTGAGAAACATGAAAATGTATAAACGGCCATCAAAACAATAATGAGGTATTTTGAAACCTCTACAATAATATTAACCACATTTTCACCTGCTTTTATATTCTGTTCTGAACGGGTTCACTTCAATCTGCTATAAAACTCCGCGATTAAAATGCCCTCTCGTGATTTTTTCTGGAATAGAAGATAGCTCTTTCTGTTCCAAAAACACCTTTCGGTACATCTCTAAGATCTCCATGGTTTCCTGTCCTGTCTCAACAGAAAACTGGAGCCGCAAACAACGACTTTGAATTGCATCAATTTCTTCTTTTTTATCCAAAAGAAATAGCGGCGTTGAATTATAAATTACATTATAGCACTCTCGACAGCGATTGCGAACAAAAAATGTATTTTGTGTTCGATCTGTCATTTTCACAATGCCTTCCCGCTTTTTACAACCGGAGGACGTATTTGTCACACACTGTGCAGATATCATTACCGGCAGATATCCGTAGATCAACAGCTCTCCGTTTTGAGTCCCTAAACGTTTGTACTCTCTCTGGTTTAATTCCAACGGCATCGTAAACTCATTGATACAATACAATTTCCAAAATTGCTTGGTATATTGATTAAAGACATACAAATTATGGTCCAAAATCACCTTTCTGTCAAATCCACTTTTTTTCAAATAGGAAAGGGACTCTATATTTCGAACTAAAATTCCATCAAACAAACGGTTTAATGCCTCTGTATATCGATCCAGAAACAGCTTTTCTGTATGCTCTCTGAAAATATGAGGAAGGGCCAGAAAAACTTCTCTCCCTTGGCTTTGAATCGTTCGACATACCTTTAACGCTTCGGCATCATTTAACAAATCCCCTTCCAAAGCACTGTCCACATAAATACGTTTTACGAACGATACCTCCTTAAGCACCTGTAACTGTTCTCTTGTTTCTACAAGGACACTTAATTTTCTGTCTGAAATAACATTCTCCGCACAATCCTTCGTTATCATTTCTTTCGATTCGTTCTTATTAAGAAAAACTTCCGGTTCCGAAAAACTACGATGTTTCTGTTCACAAATTGCCCGTTCCAATAGTTCCAGAGCCCGTCTCCGTAATTCATTTAATTGCTGCATGGGTAAAAATACTTCACCTTGTATTTCAATTTCCAGTTGTTCAAATTCAAATTCGGTATTTCCAGTTTTTAGCATCTGCTTTCGAATTTTCATCTCATCCAACGGACTTTTCGCTGCTGCTTCAATCTTCTGTGTTGAACATGTTTCTATCACAATCTCGCCAGATGTTACGATAAATTTTGCATACTCACTGATTGATAAAGATAAAAACCCATGAATTCTCTCTTTTATTTTACCGGCTCCATATGTATCAGACAGCTTTTTCAATAGTTGTTCATTTTTTGTACGATAGATAATAGTTCCGGGAGCAAGCTGCATTCCTTTTGGTACGAGAAGACTTACGTTCTCGCCCTTACGGAAGGACTTTCCAAAGGTATAATTATCTTGTTTGCCACGAAGTTCTAAAACATCTCCTTTTTCAATCGCAGTCAATGACTTCCCGATGACTTCCCTTCCTTTTTGCCCCTTTACTTGTACGGCAGGAACTCCCGCATGATTTGGTCTTTTCAAACTCAGCATATTCCTGCCATTATGTTGTTTATAATATCCGCTATGAAAACCACCACGATTATATAAATCCAACAGCATCTCTTTATCTGTTTCCGTAACAGAGAACCCTTTTCTCCCTTTTTCCAAATAAAGATCCAGATACTTTCGATATAGCATTGTAACGCCTGCTACATATTCCGGCCGTTTCATACGGCCTTCGATTTTGAATGAATCAATCCCGGCATCCACCAGATCCGGAATCAACTCCAGGGTACATATATCTTTTGGACTGAGCCAGTGTGCCTTTTCTCCTTTTATTGTATATGGCAGTCTGCATGGCTGTGCACATTGGCCACGATTTCCACTTCTGCCGCCAATCATACTGCTCAGAAGACACTGCCCCGAATAACAATAACAAAGAGCTCCGTGTACAAAACATTCAATTTCCATTCCTGTAAGATTTTTCATATTGCGAATTTCCGACAATGATAATTCTCTCGCCGGAACCACACGTGATACGCCTTCCTGCTTTAAAAAACGTGCCCCTTCCGGTGCGGTAATCGTCATCTGTGTACTGGCATGAATCTCCAGGTCAGGAAAATAAGTCCGAACATATTCCAGAACTCCCAGATCCTGAACAATCACTGCATCCAAACCGCCTTCATAAAAAGGACGCAGATAATCTCCCAAATCTTGAATTTCAGAATCTTTTAAAAGTGTATTTACTGTTAAATAAAATTTTCTCCCATGCAAATGTGCATAGTCAATCGCTTTTAACAATAACTCTTCCGAAAAATTTTCTGCATACGCGCGCGCACCAAAACGAGAGCCTCCTGCATAAACTGCATCTGCTCCGGCTGCAAGCGCTGCAAGAAAACTGTCATAACTTCCTGCTGGTGCTAAAATTTCAATTTTACGCGTTCTGTTCTGTTTCTCAACCATCTGTGCTCCTCTAATGAAATCAATTCTAACTACTTACAAAAAATTCTATCATACTACATCTTTAAACAATAGCTATCATAGATATAAAAGAGGCTGTCATATAGAAGACAGCCTGTTATTCCTTACTTTCTGCGATTCTTCATCTCTGTTTCGAGTTTTACGATCTGCATCTGTAAATCATTATTTTCTTCTTTCATCTTTGCCAGTTCTTTTTCTGCGTTCTCCAGCTTAATCTGTACGGAAATCAATTCATGTTTCAGATCGTACATCTCTTTATCTTTCAGTTCGATATCACTTTCCAGTGAATCTCCCTGCTTTTTTGCTTTAAAATAATCATCTGCAATATTCAGTGCAAGGAGTACGTTACGTGTATCAGCACTTTGTTTGCGGTATCCCTCACTGTTGGTACACTCCGTAATCTTATGATTTAAATAAGAAGATACTTTTTGTAAATACTCTTCCCCCTCAAATCCACTTAACGTATATACTTTTCCGCCGATTAAAACTTCTGTAAAATGTTTTGCTGAACTCATAGCTTCCTCCCCATGCGTTTCTTTCATAGCTATTATAAACTATTCGGATGTAAAAACCAACTGTTTTTTCAATGTTTTCCATTTTCTTTTCCAAAAATTGTATACATGAATACGTTCTACTTTTCTTTTTTTCATCTTCTATTGAGAGATTCCAAGATGCTGATATGCTAACTCCGTAACAACACGTCCTCTGGGAGTCCGTTGTATAAAACCATTTTTTAATAAATATGGTTCATATACATCTTCCAATGTTCCAGCATCTTCAGAAATAGATGCGGCAAGTGTATCCAAGCCAACCGGACCACCTTGAAAACGTTCAATCATCGTCAATAATATATTACGGTCAATATGATCCAATCCATATTTGTCTACATCTAACAGATCCAGTGCATAATTAGCAACTTCTTCGGTAATCACGCCATCATATTTCACCTGTGCAAAATCACGCACTCGTTTAAGCAGACGATTTGCCAAACGTGGAGTTCCTCGTGATCGTTTTGCGAGTTCAACAGCTCCTTTTTCTTCAATCTCAACTTGAAGTACCTGCGCCGATCGTAAAATAATTGTCGTCAATTCTTCCTCCGTATAAAATTCCAAATGATGAATGACTCCGAAACGATCTCTCAGCGGAGCAGTCAGCATCCCTGCACGCGTTGTAGCTCCGACCAGGGTAAACTTCGGCAGATCCAGGCGGATGGAACGGGCAGTTGCACCTTTTCCAATCATAATATCAATTGCATAATCTTCCATAGCCGGATAAAGCACTTCTTCAACCTGACGGTTTAACCGATGAATCTCATCTACAAATAATATATCATTTTCCTGCAAATTATTTAAAATAGCTGCCATTTCACCCGGTTTTTCAATTGCAGGACCCGAGGTTATTTTAATATTTACACCCATTTCATTTGCTATAATTCCGGCCAGCGTAGTCTTTCCCAATCCCGGCGGGCCGTAAAAGAGCACATGATCCAGTGCATCTCCGCGCTCTTTCGCCGCCTGGATATAAATATCTAACGTATGCTTAGCTTTTTCCTGACCAATATAATCTTTCAAATACTGGGGTCTGAGATGATTTTCAATTTTAATATCTTCTTCCAGATTCTCTGTTGTAATAATTCTTTTTGCCATATCATTCCTCTTGCACTAAAATCATTTTCAATCTATTAAAATAAATTTTTCAATGCCTGCTTTAATACTTCTTCTACTGTCATATTTTCCGAATTCACTTTGTTAACAGCCTTTAAACTTTCAGTACTTCCATATCCCAATGCAACCAGAGCCTGTACAGCTTCGGACTGAATCTCATTCGCACTGCCGTCCATTTTTATAGCGCTCTTTGTTTCAGAATCGGAAGGGTTTAATATTTCCTCAATATCCAGCTTATCCTTTAATTCGATAATTACCTTCTCAGCAGTCTTTTTCCCTATTCCCGGCGCTGCCGAAATAGCTTTGGAATCTCCGGACATAATCGCAAAACGAAGGTCATCTGCTGTCAATTTCGACAAAATGCTCAGTCCACCCTTCGGTCCTATTCCACTTACACCGATCAATAACTTAAATATTTCCAAATCATCACGTGTAAGGAATCCAAATAATTGCATTGCATCTTCTCGTACATTTAAATAGGTATGCAGTTTCACTTCATTTCCTATCTGCGGCAGCAGTCCCATTGCAGACTCCGGCATGAAAATTCCATAACCTACACCGCCAACATCAATAATTACTTTTTCTTTTTCAACAGCCACGAATTCCCCGCGAATATATGAAATCATTTTCTTCCTCCATAAAATCTCCTGATATTTACAGGCAAATATGAATCATTCGTTTCAAAACTTCATTTGATATCACACCGATCAGCATGCCTGTTACCATCCCCGTAATCAGCAAAACCGGAAAATAATATCCAACCCGGTACGTTTCAACAACTAACATTGCAATCACTAATTGTCCCATATTATGTGCAACGCCTCCTGCTATACTGACACCAATCACACTGAACGTTTCTGTTTTTTTAAGAACAGCCATTACAATCAGGCTTAAAATCCCACCGGCAAGACTATATAGAATACTAAATAAATTAGAAAACATAAAACCTGCCAATAGAATCCTAACAATCGAAAGCAGCATTGCTTCCTTTGCATTCCGTTTATATAAAAAAATCACAATAACCAAATTTGCAAGTCCCAATTTCATTCCGGGAACACCAAATTGAATCGGTATCAATAATTCTACATAACTGAAAATCAGTGCCAAAGCTGTGAACACACCAAAATACGCCGCCTTGCTTTTCACTTTTTTTCCTCCTAATCTGCTATAGCATCATGTACCGGATCTTCTCCATCTACAATCGATATAACTACTTTATTTGGAAGACAAATGATACTTTCTCCATCTCTGGAAATAGATTTATGATGTACGCATACTTGATCCGGACAATCTGCCCATATAACGTTTACCTTTCCATCCACAATTTCTAATTGATTGGTATTATTAATCTCAATCTGACGATCATCTGTCAAAGGATACGTGCCATACAATTCGCCATCCACTTGGATCTCTACCGTTCCTCTGCCAGGCGCATTCCCCCAAAAATGAACAATAAAAAATACTGCTGCGATTAAAAATACTGCCGCGATCAAAATTCTGTCATTCTTTTTCATGAATCCATCACTCACATACTATTTTTTTGCTAAACCGTTTTCATAATATCATATTGCTCTTCAGAATAAAAGAACATTTCCGATTATCTTTCCATCGAAAATGTTCCTTTTCTTTCTTCGTTATTTTTTTATGATACAGGAATCTTTCTTGGAATAATTACTTTTCTCGGACATTTATCCGCACATACTCCGCAATTCGTACACTTAGAATAATCGATATGTGCCAAGAAATTCGTAACTGTGATGGCTCCTGCCTCACAATTTTTCTCACAGAGCTTACATCCGATACAACCTACCAAACACACATCCATCAGCGCTTTTCCCTTTTCATTGGAATTACACTGTACAAATGTCTTCTGCTCATAAGGTACAAGCTCTATCAATTTCTTCGGGCATGCAGCAATACATTTTTTACAAGCCTTACATTTTTCTTTATCAACAACAGCAACTCCATCCACTATATGAATCGCATCAAACGGACAGGCTTTCACACAGCTTCCATATCCAAGACAGCCATAATCACAGCCTTTCGGACCTGAATCCTGCATCATATTTGCCATTGTACAATCCTGAATCCCAAAATACTCATACTCTGTATGTGCTTTTTCACAAGTACCTGCACATTTTACAAAAGCAACCTGACGACTCTGCTCGCCTGCCTCCTGCCCCATAATTTTTGCAATTTCTGCCGCAACAAGAGCTCCGCCAACCGGGCATCCGCTTACTTCTGCTTCTCCCGCAACAATTGCAGCAGCCAATCCGGAACACCCTGCGTAACCACAGCCTCCGCAGTTATTTCCCGGAAGTACATTCTGAATTGCTTCTTCTCTTTCATCTACTTCTACAGCAAATTTTTTCCCTGATACCCCAAGAAAGACACCAATGAACAATCCGGTGCCGCCTACAATTGCGGCAGCGATTAAAATACCTGTTAACATATCTATGCCCTCCTTAAATCAATCCTGAGAATCCAAAGAACGCAATTGCCATGAGACCTGCCGTCACCAGAACAATTGGAGTTCCCTTGAACGCTTCCGGAACATCATTGTATTCAATCTTTTCACGAATTCCTGCCATAAGGACAATCGCGATCAAAAATCCAACCGCTGTTGCAATACCATTTACAACACCTTCTAAAATACTGTATGATTTAGAAACATTTGTCAAAGCGACACCTAATACCGCACAGTTCGTCGTGATCAATGGCAAATATACGCCTAGTGCATTGTATAACGGCGGCATTGCTTTTTTCAAAAACATTTCTACAAATTGTACCAGCGCTGCTATAACCAAAATAAATACAATTGTCTGTAAATATTCAAATCCGGTTGGAACCAGGATGAGTTTATAAATCAATCCGGTCACAAAAGAGGCTATCGTAATAACGAATACAACCGCTCCTCCCATGCCGCCGGCTGTTTTTACATTTTTGGAAACGCCCAGGAACGGACAGATTCCGAGGAACTGGCTGAGCACAACGTTATTTACAAGCGCAGAGCCAACTGCAATCAATAACAATTCTTTCATCTTCTATCCCCTCCTATTTTTGTTCGCCACATGTTTCTTTTTTGCCACATTCTGCACAATTTGTACCGCAGCCGATCTGTGCAGCTTTTTTTGCATCACCGCGTTCCATTGCCTTTTTCTTTGCAACATTTTGCAGGGCTGTTAAACAAGCAAGTACAAAGAAAGCTCCCGGTGCCAGGATGAAAATCGTAATCGGTTCATAAGAAGACGGAAGTATCTGAATATCAAAGATCTTTCCGGAACCCAGCAATTCACGAACGATTCCTATACAGGTAAGTCCTACTGTAAATCCAAGTCCCATACCGATTCCGTCAAACATCGATGGAAGTACCGGATTTTTAGATGCATAACTCTCTGCTCTTCCAAGAATAATACAGTTTACTACAATCAATGGAATATAAATTCCAAGAGAATCATAAAGACTTGGTACAAAACCTTCCATCAAAAACTGTACAATTGTTACGAAGGATGCAACAACAACAATAAACGCCGGCATACGAACCGAATCCGGAATAATTTTTCGCAGCATGGAAATCAACATATTAGAGAGTACAAGTACTACCGTTGTAGAGAGTCCCATACCGATTCCATTGATTGCCGATGTAGTAACCGCCAGCGTCGGACACATTCCTAACATCAATACGAAGGTAGGATTCTCTTTGATGAGACCGTTATACAGTCTTTCCGTATACTTATTCATTGACACTACCTCCTAACATATTCTGAAAATACACAAGCGCCGTATCTACTGCATTGGTCACTGCATTCGTTGTAATCGTTGCACCGCTCAAAGCATCAATCTTGTCGTCGCCTTCTTCTCCGCTTTTTGTATAAGCAAATTTTTCAACTTGTTTATCTTTGAACTGATCTTTGAATTCCGCCTCATTCGCTTTCATACCAAGACCTGCTGTTTCAGAAATCGAAAGCATCTCAATCCCTTTCACAGTTCCATCATTTAAAATACCTACGGATAAAGAAATATCTCCGCCGTATCCATCATGTGATGTGACAGACACAACATATCCAATCGCCTTGCCTGAGGCATCTTCTGCAACAACAACTTCATCTACATCATCTGTATATCCTGCTTCAGAAATAATTTCCTCTGCTTCTGCCGCATCAAAGTCCGTATATTCAACGAAATTCTCTGCATCTGCCAGAACTGCACGATAGGCTTCTTGTTTTGCATTTTCCTGTGCAACCGCAATTGGTTCTTTTGTAACCTCATAAACCAGACCAAGCAGACAGCCGGCAACCAGAGTGATTGCCGTCAAAACGGCTGTATTTTTAATAATCTTATTCATTATTTCTCTCCTCCTTTACCAAATGGCTTTGGAAGAGTCACCTTTTCAATCAACGGAACCAACAGGTTACAGATAATGATTGCATAAGATACTCCCTCTGCTGAACCACCAAAAAGACGGAATAAACCGGTTAAAATACCAAGACAGACACCAAATAAAATCTGTCCTCTCGGAGTAATCGGTGAGGTCACATAGTCTGTTGCCATAAACCATGCACCCAACATCAGACCACCGCCACAAAGATGTGCAGTAATATACTGTGGATCAAATCCATGTCCACCGAAAATACCGATGAATACCACAAAGGTCAAAATATATGTACCCGGAATGCGAAGATCAATAATTCCAAGGAGAATCAATAACATCGCTCCAATCATAATTGCGATCACCGATGTTTCACCGATTGTTCCTCGAATATTTCCCATCAGCATGCTCATTGTGTCAACAGCTTCTCCTGCTTTCAAATCTGCCAGGGGAGTTGGTCCTGTTACACCATCCTGTACAAAGTAGGTCATACGGCCTGTAAATGAAATCAAAAGAAAGCATCTAGCTGCTAACGCCGGATTCATAAAGTTCTGACCCAGACCACCAAAAAGCTGTTTTACAACAAGAATTGCAAATACAGCACCTAACGCACCCATCCAAAGCGGTAATGTAGGCGGTAGATTTAATGCTAGTAAAAGACCGGTTACTGCCGCACTGAAATCCTTTATCGTAATTGGTTTATGCATCAATTTTTCATACACATATTCTGTCAGTACTGCTGTACCTGTTGTTACCACTACGAGCAGCCAGGCATTCTCATGTCGGAAATTATAAATTCCGAAAAATGTAGCCGGCAAAAGTGCTATTACAACCCACATCATAATATTACTGGTTGTGACTTTGTCCCGTATATGTGGTGAAGATGATACATTCAATTTCTCATTCACTGTTCATTCACCTCTCTATTTCTTCTTTCTATTTGCCAATGCAATTTTTCGCATAGAGCCAATCGCCTGCTTTAACTGACGTTTTGCAGGACAAACATAACTACAAGAACCACATTCTACACATTCAAGTCCGTTCAGTGCAGTAAACGCCTCTTCATCCATTCTTTCTGCAAGATCTGCCAGTCTTGACGGAAGAATACGGCTTGGACAAACTTCTACACAACGCCCACAGTTGATACAAGCACTCGGTGAACTCTTAGCAACTGCGTCTTCTTTAAAAGCCAAAATGGCTGAAGATGTCTTTGTTACAGGAGCATCCAGCGTAATCATTGCAAATCCCATCATAGGACCGCCGGAAATCAATTTCTCCGGTTCCTGTATAAAGCCGCCGGCAGCATCGATCAACTCACGATGACTGGTTCCTAATAACACTTTATAATTTCCCGGTTTCTGTACATCATCTCCGCTTACTGTCACAATCCGTTCCATCAATGGCCGGCCCTGAATCACAGCACGCTCTATTCCAATCAATGTTTCTACATTATCTACAATACATCCAGCATCTGCAGGCAGCATTGATGAATTGATCGCACGTTTAGTCAACGCATAAATCAGCTGACGTTCTGCACCTTGCGGATATTTTGTCTGTAAGGCTTTCACTTCCATGCGCGGTTCATTTTTTGTAGCCTCTTTTAACTTTTCAATACAGTCTTTCTTATTATCTTCAACTCCGAAAATACCTTTTGCATTTGGGAAAATCGATAATACAACTCGCATTCCGCTTACCAGTTCTTCTGTATTTTCAAGCATTCTACGATAATCAGCTGTAATATACGGCTCACATTCTGCACAGTTTGCAATAATATAATCAATTTTTTCAGGTTCCTTCGGTGAGAGTTTGACACGTGTCGGGAATCCCGCACCACCCATACCTACAATCCCTGCATCTGCAATTAAGGTACGAATCTCATCCCCGCTTAATTCATTCAATGGTTTTACCGGTGCGTATTCCACTTCCTGATATTCTCCATCGTTTTCAATTACAATTGAATCAATGCTGCTTCCTGTTGGAGTCAGCCGTTTTTCTATCGCCTTGACTGTTCCTGACACAGATGCGTAAATCGGTGCAGAAACAAAACCACCGGCATCTGCGATTTTTTGTCCCTTTAAAACATAATCACCCTTTTTCACTACCGGTGCTGCCGGAGCTCCAATATGCTGGGAAAGTGGATATGCCAAATCCCCTGTAGGGAGCAATTCCTGAATCGGCTGATCTTTCGCAAGACTCTTACCGTCATTTGGATGGATACCACCTTTAAAAGTCAAAATTCCCATTCTGAATTTCCTTCCTTTCTTTTGTCAAATATCATATTTATCATACTAGATTTTATTTTTAAAATCCAGCAAATATCCTATAGATATTGCATCTTTATAGATACATCTTGTCGAATATTTAACAGAATCTTCAAGCCTAACTTTCCTATGTAATAAAAAAGCGGAGACACTACGGTCTCCGCCGATTCATTGCTTTTCTTATTCTTCTTCCTGCTCTTCAGCAACTGGTTCTGCTGCTTCCAGTGCTTTCATACTCAGGCTGATTTTCTTCTCACTCTCATTCAAATCAACAATTTTAGCAGTGATCTCTTGACCGATAGAAAGTACATCAGATGGTTTCTCAACATGAGCTCTGGAAATCTGTGAAACATGAAGGAGTGCATCAACACCCGGTCTCAGTTCAACAAACGCACCAAAGTCAGTCATACGTGCAACCTTACCAGTAATAACAGTTCCTACAGCAAAGTCATCTGCTGCATTTGCCCAAGGATTTGTCTCTGGGAATTTAAGGCTTAAAGCAACTTTTGTATCGTTAATATCTTTTACAAGTACATTCAATTTATCTCCAACCTGGAATACTTTCTTTGGATTCTCAACACGTCCCCAAGACATCTCAGAAATATGAAGTAATCCATCTACTCCGCCCAGATCGATAAATGCACCAAAATCAGTTACATTCTTTACAACACCTTCAATTGTGTCACCAACCTGAAGTTTTGCAAATAACTCTTTCTGTTTCTCAGCTCTTTCTGCAACAAGCAGCTGTCTTCTATCACCAATCACACGATTTCTTCTTGGATTGAACTCACTGATCACGAATTCAATCTCCTGTCCGTCGTATTTGCTCAAATCTTTTTCATAAGAATCAGAAACAAGACTTGCCGGAATAAATACTCTTGCTCCTTCTACTTCTGCTGAAAGACCTCCGCCAAGAATCTGTGTTACAGTTGCCTTTAACACTTCTTTGTTTTCAAATGCTTCTTTCAGTCTTTCATTTCCTTTTTCTGCTGCAAGTCTCTTATATGTCAGCAGAACCTGTCCCTCTCCGTCATTTACTTTCAGGACTTTTACAGTCATTGTATCACCAACAGAAACAGCTGTTGTCAAATCCAGTGACTGGTCATTGGAGTATTCACTCTTAGTAATAATACCATCTGCTTTATATCCAATATTGAGAATAATCTCGTCCGGCTTCACGTCGATAACAGTACCCTCTACAACCTCTCCATTATGAATTGTTTTCAATGACTCTTCTAACATCTGTTCAAAAGATAATTCTGACATTATTTTGAACCTCCTCAATTATATTGTTGGGCGTGGATGCCCCTGCTGTAATACCTACTGTTTTCACCACTGACCCTAATTGATTCATATCCAAATCGTCAAGCGTCTGTATGTAGTACGTATCCTTGCACGCGCTCGCACATATTTCAAATAACTTTTGAGTGTTAGAACTATGCTTGTCTCCTATTACAATCATAGCATCCACCTTCTCTGCAATGCTTTTCGCCTCTGTCTGGCGTTCTTTTGTTGCGTTACAGATTGTATTTAAAACATGTATATCATAACTCTTTTCCGAAATAATTTCAACTAAATCTTTAAATTTATTGTAATTAAATGTCGTTTGGGAAACAACACAGACGAATTCATTCTTCTGCAGAGGAAGATTTTCAATATCTTCTGCGTTTTGAACCACTGATACGCGTTCTCCTGCCCATCCGCGGATTCCTTCGACTTCCGGGTGCTCCGGATTACCGATGATCACAATATACCGTCCCTCTGCGCTTTCTTTCTGTACGATATTATGAATTTTTTTCACAAACGGACAAGTTGCGTCTACAATTGTAATTCCCTTTTTATTTAATTTCTCATAAATTCTTTTTTCAACACCATGAGAGCGAATGATAACAACACCACGCTGCAGCTGATCCAGTTCCTCTTCCGAACGCAGAACATTCACTCCTTTTCGTTGTAAGTCTTTGATTACTTCTTCATTATGTATAATCGGACCGTATGTAAAAATCGGTTCCGATGCATATTGTTCAATTTGTTCGTAAACTGTATTTACCGCCCGCTCTACACCAAAACAAAATCCAGCTGTTTTTGCTCTGATCACTTCCATATTCTTTCCCCTTTTATTTGCAATATCTGCAGATTGTATCGACCACTTCTGAAATCCCCATATTGGAACTGTCAACAAGAATCGCATCCTCCGCCTGTTTTAAAGGAGCGATCTCACGATTCATATCACGCGCATCCCGTTCCCGGATATCTTTTTTAATTTCTTCTAAGCTACACGATTCGCCACGTTCCGTCAGCTCATCAAAACGTCGTTTTGCGCGCGTCTCCACACTTGCAGTTAAATATATCTTAACATCCGCATCCGGCAGAATATTTGTTCCGATATCCCTTCCATCCATGATTACGTCCGAGGTTCTTGCAAGACCACGCTGCAGTTCCAACAATTTTGCACGCACCTCCGGAATAGCAGAGGTTTTTGACGCCATGTTGCCCACTTCCTCTGTCCGCAATTGACCGGTAACATTTTTTCCATTTAAATATACCTGCTGTACACCTTCTTCATATACAATCGTCACCTCTGCATCTTTGCATGCCGCAACAACTTGATCTGTTTCTTCCGCAGATACACCCTTTTCCAGAAAATGAATGGCAAGGGCACGATACATCGCACCGGTATCAACGTAAATATATCCTTTCTCTTTCGCCACTAATTTTGCTATCGTACTTTTTCCGGCGCCGGCCGGACCATCAATCGCAACATTATATCCCATGATATCCTCCTGAACTCTCATTATTTCTTTGTATTCCCTGATACAAATGGAATTGCATTTCCTGCCGCTGCCGCAGTGGACCAGGCAATCTGCAGATTAAATCCACCGGTCAACGCATCCAGATCCAACACTTCTCCGACAAAATAAAGTCCTTCTACTTCCTTTGACTCCATGGTTCCCGGATCAATCTCTTTTACACTAACGCCGCCTTTTGTTATGATTGCCTCTTTAAAGCTGCGCAGCCCGGTTATCGTCATCTCAAAATGTTTAATTAAATGCCCAAATTGCAAGCGCTCCTCTTTGGAAATCTCATTTACCTTTTTATCTTCTGAAATCCCGCTCAGTTCAAGCATGATCGGTTTCAATTTTGCCGGAAATAATTTATCAACAGCATTTTTAAACTGCTTATTTCTATTTTCTTCAAAATCTCGCAGTATTCTCTGATCAAGTTGCTCCATCGTTAATGCCGGCTTAAGGTCGATACACAAACGCAGTTCTTTTTCCTGTAATTTCTTTCCGATCTTACTGCTGGCGCTAATAATAATCGGACCGCTGACTCCATAATGGGTAAACAACATCTCTCCAAACTCTTCGTATAATTTTTTCTTGCCATCATAAATCACTGCATTCACATTTCGAAGAGACAATCCTTGAAGTTCCTTTGCATACCATTCTTTCACTTCCATAGGTACAAGCGATGGATATAGCTCTGTCACACGATGTCCGTTTTCCTTTGCAAAACGATACCCGTCTCCGGTAGAACCGGTGGATGCATAAGAAATGCCGCCCGTTGCTACAATACAGGCATCTCCGACAATCTTCTTTCCATTGCTGAGCACAACTTCCCGGAAAACACCGGTCTGTTTTTTTGATTCTGATGAATTGCTCTGCTCTGTCACAACTTCCTTTACTTCTGTATTCAGCTCCACACGAACCCCAAGACGTTTTAATTCACGTCCCAGAGCGTTGATGATATCAGAAGAATGATCAGACACCGGAAATACTCGATTGCCACGTTCTATTTTAAGCGGTACGCCCAGCTCCTCAAATAACTCCATAGTCTGCTCATTGGTAAAGCCATAGAAAGAACTATAGAGAAACTTCGGATTGCTGATCACCGAACCAAAAAGCGTTTCCATATCGCCGGCATTCGTAACATTGCATCGCCCTTTTCCGGTGATAAATAACTTTTTTCCTAATTTTTCATTTTTTTCATATAGATATACTTCATGTCCATTTCTTGCAGCAAACAATGCAGCCATCATTCCGGCTGCACCGCCGCCGATTACAATTACTTTACTCATTCGATCTCCATATTCACTTGATTCAGCTCATCACTGCTGTAAACTTGATATTCTCCCCAGATTTTTTCCAGAGTTTCTAATGTCATTACAACATCCTGCTGCTTTTTCATACAAAGCGCTACTACCAGTGCATTGATCACACTCAATGGAGCAACCAGCGAATCTACGATAGATGCCATATCACTTCTTGCAATTAAATTACAGGAAGAATAGAGATTCATCGGTGAATGTACACTGTCTGTCAACGTAATCACCTTTGCCTTCCGGTTACTTGCAAACTCAAGCGCTTTCAAAGTCCGCATAGAATATCTCGGAAAACTGATTCCGATGATCACATCATCTTCATTGATTCGAATCAACTGTTCAAAAATCTCACTGGAACTGTTTGTATTGACTGTTGTTACATTTTCACACACCAGATTCAGATAAAAACTCAAAAAAGAGGCAAGCGGAGCACAACTTCGAATTCCGATTACATAAATCCGTTTCGCATTCAAAATAGTTTCAATCGCCAGATCAAACGCCTTTTGATCAATCGCCTCAAGCGTCATCTTGATTTTTTCAATATCCGAATGCAGAACAGTCTCCAAAATTTCAGATTGGCTGATTCTGCCATAAGTAACTTCCATTCGCTGGATAGAATTTAATTTATTTCTCACCAATTCTTCTAACGCCTTTTGAAACCCCGGATATCCCTTATATCCCAACTGTGTTGCAAAACGTACGACCGTAGATTCACTCACACCTACAACCTCGCCCAGTTTTGCAGCTGTCAGAAAAACTGCTTTATCATAATTTTCAACCACGTAATCTGCCAGACGTTTTTGTCCTTTACTGAACTGTCCCTGCCGTTCTTCGATTCTTGCAAGCAGTTCATTTGCACTGTTTTCTACCACAATCTACGCCCTCTTTTTCTTTTCATTTATCGCTTTTCTATCCGAAAGCATTACGGATAAATTATACAATAGTCATTTCCGTTTTGCAAGAATTAAGAAAACGAACGTTTGGCTGATTTTCCTCATCCAGGTTATATTTCTCTTGTATAGATCCGCAGCCACTCCTGTTCTTCTTCTGTAAGATATGGTAGCAGTTTTTCTCTCACCCGGGCATGATACTCATTCAGCAAATTCCGCTCTCTTTCCGTCATTTGTTCTATATGAACCGCATCCAGATCAATCGGAACATAAGTTAATGTTTCAAAATGCAAAAACTGCCCATATTGATTTTTTTCACCTTTAACAATCAGCAATTCGTTTTCCGTACGAATCCCATGTGAATTTTCTATATAAATCCCAGGTTCGTCTGTAATAATCATCCCCGGTTCTAAAGTTGGAATCTTCTGAGCTTTATCTGACGACACCCTCCAGAAAAAACGTGCAGGTCCTTCATGGATATTCCCCAGATATCCGACCCCATGACCGGTTCCATGATTAAAATTCAAATTTTGTCGCCAAAATGCCTCTCTTGCAGCGTAATCCAAGCTCATTCCATTGCATCCATAGAGAAATCTCGCATCTGCAAGATTTAACATGCTGCAAAGCACCGTTGTAAAATGCATTTTTTCTTCTTCAGTCAGTTTTCCCAATGCAAAAGTTCGTGTAATGTCTGTAGACCCTTCCAAATAATGGCCACCCGTATCACAAAGAAACATCCCCTCCGGTTTTAATTCTACATTTGACTCTGTTGTACTGGAATAATGCACAATAGCCGCATGTTCTTTGTAAGCACAAATCGGCTCAAAACTCGGTTCCAAAAAATGCTCCTGCTCCGCGCGAAATTGTTCCAGTTTTTCAGATGCGGAAATTTCTGTAATCGTCTCTTTTCCAATATGTGTTTTTAACCAGTACATAAACTTTGTACATGCAACAGCATCTTTTAAATGTGCAGCTCTAATATTCGCAAGTTCAATCTCGTTTTTTATCGCTTTCATCAGAATAATTGGATTTTCACATTCTACTTTTCCCACTGTGTCCGGCAAATTCCGATATAACATATAATTCATCTGCTCAGGATCGAACATCACTGTATCGTTGGAGTGAAACTTTTTAACACGCTCATAGACCGCATGATACGGATACAATTCCACTTGGTTCTGAAATAATTTTTCTTTGACAGCATCGCTGAATTTCTGTTCATCTGCATACAGTTCTACTTTTTCCATACACACAATCGCATAACACAGAATCAATGGGCAAAAAGCCACATCATTCCCGCGCAAATTCAACAACCAGCCAATATCATCCAATCCGGTAATCACACAACGATCTGCTCCTGACTCCCGCATCTTCTCACGTAATCGCTGTAATTTAGAGGAAACGCTTTCCCCTGCATATTCGATTCCAAGCGAAAATACAGGATTACATGGCATTTCTGCACGATCATTCCAAATCCTTCCTACCAGATCCACATCATATCGAACAGTACCGCCTGCCGCTTTTGCAATCCGCTCATATCGTTTTCCGTCCGCAATGCTAACAGTTCTTCCATCGAAACCTATCACTTTTTTCGCATTTTCCTTTTGAACTTTTGCCTCTATAAATTCCACAATTGTTGGCACACCCAGTTCCCCTGATTTCTGTAACTGAATCTCTGTGCCCTCTAATTGAGACGATGCCTGAATAAAATATCGGCCATCGGTCCAGAGATATGCGTCATCCTGCGTAAATACCGCAGTACCGGCAGAACCAGTGAACCCAGTCATATATTCCCGACATTTAAAATATTCCCCGACATACTCGCTCTGGTGAAAATCAGCTGTTGGAACAATATAAATATCAATTCCTTCCTTTTCCATCTCTGCTCGCAATAAAGCAATCCTATGTTTTATCATCTTTCTCTATTCTCCTCTTCCAGATACAATCATACTTTTTCCGCTTTTTTTAATTTAGATAAAACGTGATCAGCATATCCGTATTAATAAATTCATTTATTAAATATCATTGTACCATCCATGCAGTTCCTTCACAATCCCCTGAATAATCTAAAAAGAGGGCCGGTTCTGATTTTTCAGAACCAACCCTTTCTCATTTTTGTTAATTATACCGGATAAGATCCATTTTCTGTATCTGCTACAGTTGCATCAACCTTTGTCTGCTGTGCTTCCCGATATTTAAAGAAATCTGTAGCAACTTGCGGGAATAATGCATAACTCAATACATCCTCTTCCTGCTGACTCCACTGCGCACATTCTTTACGAAGTGTATCCAATTCATCTGGAATCAGATCCGCCGGACGGCACGTAATTACTTCTGCATCTTCACCAATTACTTTTTTCTGTACTTCCGGATCAAACGGTTTTACTGTTGCACCGTATTTTCCTGAAAGTACATCTTTGGTTTCTTTTGTTGCCATCTTATAGCGCTCACCCATCAATACATTAAACACAGCCTGTGTTCCAACGATCTGTGAGGACGGTGTAACAAGCGGCGGCTCACCCAAATCTTTTCGTACACGCGGTACTTCTTCCAGTACATCATAAAACTTATCTTCTGCGCCCTGCTCTTTTAACTGGCTGGTCAAGTTAGACAACATACCACCCGGAACCTGATAAAGAAGAGTCTTGATGTTTACCCCAAGGTTCTTCGGATTGAGCAGACCACTTTCCAGCGCTTCATCACGAAGCGGACGGAAATAATCCGCAATTTCTGCCAAAAGTTTCTGATCCAGACCAGTGTCATAAGGTGTACCTTTAAATGTCTCAACCATTACTTCTGTTGCCGGCTGGGAAGTTCCCAGGGCAAACGGTGACATTGCAGTATCAATGATATCTGCCCCTGCTTCTACTCCCTTCAAATATGTCATAGATGCAACACCTGATGTGTAATGTGTATGCATCTCAATCGGAATCTGAACTGCTTCTTTTAATGCTGAAATCAATTCTGTTGCTTTATATGGGAGCAGGAGACCTGCCATATCTTTAACGCAAATAGAATCTGCACCCATATCTTCGATTCTCTTTGCCAGATCTACCCAGTAGTCCAGAGTATAAGCCTCGCCCAAAGTATAGGACATTGCAACCTGAGCATGCGCTTTTTCTTTATTTGCAGCAGTAACTGCTGTCTGTAAGTTTCTCATATCATTCAGACAATCAAAAATACGAATAATATCAATTCCGTTTGCAGCCGATTTTTGAACAAAATATTCAACCACATCATCCGCATATGGACGATATCCTAAAATGTTCTGTCCTCTGAATAACATCTGCAACTTCGTATTCTTAAATCCATCGCGGAATTTACGAAGTCTCTCCCATGGATCTTCCTTCAAAAACCGAAGAGAAGCATCAAAAGTCGCTCCACCCCAGCACTCAACTGCGTGATATCCCACTTTATCCATCTTTTCTACGATTGGAAGCATCTGCTCTGTTGTCATACGAGTGGCAATCAGTGACTGATGTGCATCACGCAGAATTGTTTCCGTAATCTTAACTGGTTTTTTTACCATATCTGCCATTTTATTTCCTCCATTTTTAATTGTTCAACACCTTTAAAATCACTCACACTGAACAATTATCTCTATTCTTACTTAACACCGAAAATCGCCATAAATGTTCCGGCTGCAACCGCAGTACCGATAACACCTGCTACGTTCGGTCCCATTGCGTGCATCAACAAGAAGTTGGTCGGATCTGCTTCTGCTCCGACTTTCTGTGAAACACGAGCTGCCATCGGCACCGCAGATACACCTGCCGAACCAATCAACGGATTGACCTTACCGCCACTCAATTTGCACATAATCTTACCAAACAGAACTCCTGCTGCAGTACCGAATGCAAATGCAATCAGTCCCAAAGCTACGATTTTCAATGTATCCCAATTCAAAAATGCCTCTGCGCTTGTAGTTGCACCTACAGATGTTCCGAGCAGGATAACAACGATATACATCAGTGCGTTAGAAGCTGTCTCTGTCAGCTGTCTTACAACACCACACTCTTTGAACAGGTTACCAAGCATCAGCATACCTACCAACGGAGCTGTTGTCGGCAGAATCACACAAACGACGATTGTAACGATAATCGGGAACAGGATTCTCTCCAGTTTGGAAACCGGACGAAGCTGATCCATCTTGATCTTACGCTCTTCTTCTGTTGTCAAAAGTTTCATAATCGGCGGCTGGATAATCGGTACCAATGACATATATGAATATGCCGCTACCGCAATCGGTCCTAAGATTGCCGTCTGCTGTAATTTACCTGCAAGGAAAATCGATGTAGGTCCGTCAGCTCCACCAATGATAGAAATTGCTGCTGCAGCCTTGTCTGAGAATCCCATTGCCATAGCGCCGAGATATGCTGCAAAGATACCAAACTGAGCTGCTGCTCCTAACAGAAAGCTCTTCGGATTTGCAATCAGCGGACCGAAGTCTGTCATTGCTCCAACTCCCATGAAAATCAAGGATGGTAAAATTGACCATTCATCAAGCACATAAAAATAATAAAGAAGTCCTCCGGTTCCATTTGCCGCATCTTCTGCATGAAGCATAATATCCGGATAGATATTTACCAAAAGCATACCAAACGCAATCGGAACAAGCAGAAGTGGCTCAAATCCATGTCTGATTGCTAAATATAGGAATCCACATGCAACGGCAATCATGATTAGATTTCCAACGGTCAGATTCATGAATGCAGTCTGTTGGATGAGGTTTCCTAATGTATTTGAAATATATTCCATTTGTCAAACCTCCCGGAAAACTAGTTTAATGTAGCCAGTACTGCTCCTGCCTCAATTGCATCGCCTACTGCCACATCAATGCTGGCAACCGTTCCTGCCTCTGGAGCAACAACCGGGATTTCCATTTTCATTGCTTCGATAATAACAACAGCTTCTCCAGCCTGCACACTCTGTCCCACACTTGCCTCAATCTTAAAGACTTTACCAGCTGCTCCGGCTTTTACCTGAACGCTGCCCGCGCCAGCTGCTTTTGGTGCTGCCTTCGGTGCTGCAACTGGTGCCTTTGGTGCTGCAACCGGTGCTTTTGGTGCTGCCGGAGCTGCACCTGCCCCATTTTCTTCTACTGTTACATCATATACATTGCCATTTACTGTAATTGTATAATTTTTCATTCTAAAATTCCTCCTGAATTAATTCCATTTATTTGATTTTCTTCTCTTAATGGAACGAACAACAAATCCATCTGTTGAAGTTCCTTCATATGCCGCAATTGCTGCTGCAATCGCCGCCACCAGTTCACTGTCATCGGAAACAACTTCTGTTTCATCCGGTAATTCTGCCGGTGCTGCAGCCGGTGCAGATGTTTCTGGTGCTTTTTTCTTAAACTTCGCTTCAATTGCAGGAATGTACTTAAAGAGCGAAATAATAAATGAAATGAAAATCAATACTATGAATACAGTTCCCATTCCCAACAAAGTGTTCAGTCCTGCTTTTGTCAAAATCTCACTAAGAGAGTAATCTGCATTGATTGTGATGCTCTCCATATTCATCTTCTCATCGAAAGCAAACTCTATCGTACCAGTACGGTTTGTACAAGTAACCGGCGTAGATAATATTGCACCTTCATTGTTTGTTTCAAATTCATAGCCACCACGTTCAATAAAGTCACCACATTCTTTTACTCCGGCTGTCCAAGCATCCATCATTGTCAGAAAGTCTTCCATTTCAATCTGAAGTCCAGACTGCATCAAGGTCAGCCCTAGCTCTAAATCAGACATATTGCGGAAGGCATCCATATCTGATTCACCCATATTGCTGAAACTCATAAGGATCATGTCTGCCTGCTGTTCCATTGTAGCTTGATCATAGACAGTCTCCACTTCTGTCTTGCTTCCGCATCCTGCCAGACTCAATACGAGAATGAGGACAATTCCCAATATACTAATTTTTTTCTTCACTTCGCCTCACCTCTCTAAACCGTACCATGCTTTTTACTCGGACGGTCCTCTCTTTTTGTGAACAGCATCTCAAATGCTCCGATCAGATATTTTCTTGTATCAGCCGGTTCAATAATTGCATCCACATATCCTCTTCTTGCAGCAGACAATGGGCTGGATTGCAGTTCTTTATAAGCAGCTGCCTGTTCTTTTAAGGTATCCGCATCTGCATCTGCATACATAATTTTTGCTGCCAGTACAGAATCCATCATTCCGATTTCGGCTGACGGCCACGCATATACCATATCCGCTCCGAGAGATTTGCTGTTCATAGCCACATACGCACTTCCATAAGCCTTTCCCACAATTACATTTACCTTCGGAACCGTTGCATTTGCAAATGCATATGTTAATCTAGCCACGCACTTCGCCATGTCTTTTTCAGATTCTTTTGTTGCCTCAAATCCTGTTACATTTGTCAGTGTCAGTACCGGAATGGAAAATGCATCACAGAAATGAATAAAATCCGTTGCTTTTTTACATCCGTCTACAGTTAATACAGCATCAAAAGATTCTGCATTTCCTTCTGCATCATAAACTTTAGAACGATTGGCAACTGCACCGATCGTCATTCCATTCAAACGGATAAATCCGGTTGCCATCTCTTTAGCGTGCTCTTTTTTTGTTTCAAAAAATAAGTTGCCGTCAGAAATCTCTGCTAATGCAATTCCTGTATCCTCATAAGCATTTTCCAAATCAGCACATGCTCGATTCAAATCATCTAAACACTCTTCATATGAAAGATCATCCTCGTTATTTGCCGGAATCATACAAATCAAAGAACGAATCTGTGTCAAAATCTCATCTTCTGTTCCGATACCATCTACCAATCCGGCTGTCTTACTCTGATATTCTGCTGTAGAAGTATCACACCGGGAAATTTCATTTCCAACCAATGCATTTGGAGAATTTACAAATAATTTTGCACTCTTTTCTTCCATAAATGTAAAGTCAGTCATTCCAGGAACAACTGCAAGACCGCCTCCACACATACCAAAAATAGCTGTAATCTGCGGAATAACGCCTGAAGCCATCGCCTGTTTAAAATACAGACCTCCAAACGCTTCCAAAGCATCTGTTGCTTCCTGAAGTCTTAATCCCGCACAATCCACAAGACCAATGACCGGAGCCCCCATTTTCATTGCCATATCATAAATATTTGCAATCTTTTTCGCATGCATTTCGCCAACTGCACCTTTCAATACAGTTGCATCCTGACTGTACACATACACAAGATTTCCATCAATGACTCCATATCCGGTGATCACACCATCGGACGGGGTATCTTTTGCCTGCAAGTTGAAGTCTGTGCTTCTTGCTGTAACAGCACCGCCGATTTCAACAAAGCTTCCCTCATCAAGCAAAGCGGCAATTCTTCTGCTTGCTGAGTTTCCTGTTGCACTATAGCTCATACTTTAGTCCTCCATATACTATATTTTTGTTATAAATAATCCAAATTCTTTGCCTATTTTAGTATATACCACTCACTTTAAAATTTCAACGATAAAAGAACTTTTGTTTGATAAAATCTACCACAAAAAATAGAGA
>ENA-ORSX01000245-ORSX01000245.1-human-gut-metagenome-genome-assembly--contig:-NODE-245-length-67392-cov-7.064125_pt1 | contig 67392 bp, 81 predicted proteins | sample MGYA00241904_ERZ509172 | MGnify/ENA primary metagenome ERZ509172 (study PRJEB26280, sample SAMEA2338795) | human gut metagenome | biome: human gut; feature: human-associated habitat; material: faeces... | reverse complement strand
AAAAAATCACTTGGGAATGGTTTTAGTTTTTTGTGTAACATTTTATTTCCTCCTTGTTTTTACGGCTTTATTATACCTTAAAGTAATGTAAATGGAACCGTTTTCCAAAATATGAAAAAAGCACTAAAGAGGGATGGTAAAATCAAAGATTTACTAAGTGTAAGGGTAATACATATTAGCTAAATATAACCTTTAAAAATGAAAAATATGCATTTTATTCTAATAATTGCTTTATTTTATAAACTAGAGAAAAATTTTTTTATCTTGGACTAATGTGATGAATTTGTTATAATTGTAATCGTAAGAGATTTTTGTATATTTCTTTATCAAAAGTATATTATCATGGAGAGCAAGAAAGTTATTATTAATTTAAATTAATGTAGCTTAAATTGGACATTTTTTTAATTTATCATAGTCTGATATGGTCTGCAAAAATATGGCATGATAGAGTATAGTAAAATGGTAGAATAAAGAAAAAGGGAGAATTAACATGGAAAGTTTAGAAAACATAGCCGAGAGAATTAGTACGACTAAGAAGTCCTTAGAAGAGCACCCAAGACAAAATCTAGAAATTGCAATTAAGGAATTATTGGAAATTAGCAAAGAGCTGGATCTGGTAAAGAAATCGATTAAATAAAATTACTAAACGGTTAATAGAAAAGAGCAGGATATTTAATTATTTTGCTCTTTTTTTATTTAAATATTTGGATTGAAGAATTAAAGTATTTTTATTTCCACTAGATTAGACAAAAAAGTAATGCAATATATGGTTAAGTATAGTAGTAATGTTTTATTTAACTGACATAATAAATTATTTAGAGCATATATATGTGTTAGTTATTGTGATTTAGATAGTATCAAAGCATGAGTGAATGGCAATACTAGGAGGTATGGTTGAATGTTACTTAAACCATTAATATTAGGTGTATCAATAGATTTCGGATTGTTATCAATTGCTTTAACATTAAGATTTATAATTTATCCACTATATCAGTCTTGGATTAGTCAAAAAAATCTGGTTAATGAAAAAACAATTGTAGAGGATTTAGAAAAAACGATTGAGATACGAATTGAAGAAATTGATGGATCTGATCACTATAAACAATATTTAAAGATTTGAAAGGAGTTTTAGTATGTGTAGTTTACAGGTTGACAGCCAATATTTTGATAAAATCTGTAACGGTGTGATTAACCATTTAGTTGTTTGTAAAGAAGAGGGAATTGAGCAGGGGGATTGTGTTTCTTTACGAAAACTAGGAAAAACAAATATCAGTTGTGTAGTAAAAGTTGAGTATGTTGATTGTGAAGGCTCAGGTGTAGATGAAAATTATTGTATTCTTGGAGTTAAAAGAATATAAAAAGCCCTTATTGCAGGGCTTCCCATTCTTCCATTAAAGTATTTAACTGATTTTCTAATTCGGAAATTTCATCATTGATCTGATTATATTTCTGATAATCATTTAGAACTTCTTCACTATGAAGCTGTTCAGTTAAAGTGTTGATCTTGGTTTCTAGTATAGAAATATTAGTTTCTATCTTTTTTATTTTATTTTGCTGTTTACGATAAAGAGCATTTTGCTGTTTCATATCAAGATAATCAACATTTTCTTTTTTGAGCGGCTTAGCAACGCTTTTATGATTTAAATAAGTATCGTAATTACCATCGTAACTGATGGCTTTTGTGCTCGTTAATTCGATCACACGAGTTGCTACTTTATTAATGAAATAGCGGTCATGGCTAATAAAGAAGATTGTTCCTTCAAATTGGTTTAAGGCATCTTCAAGAACTTCTTTAGAAGCAATGTCTAAGTGGTTGGTTGGTTCGTCTAAAATTAAAAGATTTGCTTGTTTTAATAATATTTCAGTAAGTACAACACGTCCTTTTTCACCACCAGAAAGTAAAGAGATTTCTTTAAAAACATCATCGCCTTTGAAGTTAAATAAGGCAAGACTGTTGCGAATCTCAGTATTAGTCATCTTAGGAAAATTATCACTAATTTCATTAAAAATAGTTTTATCCATTGCTAGTGTGCTATGTTCTTGATCATAGTAAGCAAGGTCTACTTTACTACCAAATTTAATTTTACCTTGATAAGCATTTAGCTGATCGAGGATAGTTTTAAAAAGAGTTGTTTTACCCACACCGTTATCCCCGACAAGAGCAATACGCTCTTGTTTTTTTATATCGATATCAATGTTTTTAAATAAAATTTCATCAAATTTAACAGCTAGGTTCTCTATTTTTAAAACATCAAAACCGGACTCACGTTTTGGTTTAAAATTAATCGTGATTGTATCTGGCAAGTTCTCAGGCTTGTCAATACGTTCAATTTTAGCTAACTGCTTTTCTTTAGATTCGGCTCGTTTAACTTGTTTTTCACGGTTATATGATTTTAGTGTATCGATACTCTCTTGAATTCTTTTAATTTCTTTTTGTTGATTTAAATAATGTTTTAAATCAACAGCTCTTTGCTTTTTCTTTAAAATTGAATATTCGTTATATTTACATTTATAGCTTTTGGATTTTCCATTTTCGACTTCTACAATTTTATTAGAAACTTGATCAATAAAGTAACGATCATGGCTGACTGTGATGATTGCATGAGGATAATTTTTTAAATATCCTTCTAAGAAATTAATAGCACTATTATCTAAATGGTTAGTAGGTTCGTCAAGTAACAATAGCTTTGGTTCTTGAAGCAGCATTTTAGCAAGAGCTAAACGTGTTTTTTGACCACCAGATAGCATTGAAACTTTTAAATTGAATTCTTCTTCGCTAAAGCCCAGTCCCTTTAAAACGCCGGTTAATTTACTGGGATAACTATATCCATCTTTATCATGAAATGATTGAGTTAGACGATCATATTCATTTAAAATACGTTCACTATGATCAGTTGTCATTTCATTCTCTAATTGACGTAGTCGATTTTCAATTGTGATCAATGGTGCAAAAACATCAAGGCCAACATCGTAAACTGTTTTATCCATCGCTAAGTCATGCTGTTGTTTTAAATAACCTAGTGTTAATTCTTTATTACAAAAAAGGTCACCGCTATCATAGTTTTCTTCGCCCGCAATAATTTTTAGAATAGTAGTTTTACCAGCACCATTAACTCCGATAATTGCGACTTTATCATGATCATCAATTTTAAAGGTTATATCTTTTAATAAGGGAATCCCTTGAAATGATTTTGTTATATTTGAACATTCTATTAACATATTTTATCACCCAATGTATTCTAACATATTTTCATTGATATTTATAGTAAGGCTTTTGTTTTAAGAAGAAAAGTAGATATTTTATTTTAGGAATTCACAAATTTATTATTAAAAAAGTGTAATTAAAAATTACTCGATTAAATCAAGTAAATAATAGATTTTTATTAAAGTGTTTTATTTTTAGTACATCTTGTGGTAAAATTTGTTCCAAAGGGTTGTAATCAAGATTGTTTTTTTGTATAATTGTATGCAATATAAGAATAATGGGGGTATATCGTGATGGGTATGAATTTAGCATACAAAATTTTAAGTAGTAAACTTAAAGATGGAAATCTTGTTCCAGGAGAACAAATTGGAATTCAAATTGATCAAACACTAACACAAGATTCAACAGGTACAATGGCTTATCTTCAACTAGAAGCAATGAATATTAAACATGTTGCAGTAGAGAAAGCAGTGGCATATATTGATCACAACATGTTACAAACAGGATTTGAAAATATGGATGATCATGAATTTATCCGCAGTGTGGCTAAAAAGCATGGGATTGTTTTTTCAAAACCAGGTAATGGAGTTTGTCATCAATTACAATTAGAAAACTTCTCAAAACCAGGAAAGACTCTAGTTGGATCAGATTCACATACACCAACTTGTGGAGCAATGGGTATGATTGCTATTGGGGCAGGGGGATTAGATGTCGCAGTAGCGATGGCAACAGGTAAATATTACTTACAATGTCCTAGTGTTGTTAAAGTTAATTTGACTGGAAAAAAAGCACCATGGGTAAGTGCAAAAGACATTATTTTATATATTCTTCAGCAATTAACGGTTAAGGGTGGCGTTAATAAGATTATTGAATATACGGGAGATGGAGTTGCTTCATTATCATTGACTGATCGTGCTACGATTTGTAATATGGGGGCTGAATTGGGAGCCACTACATCAGTTTTCCCGACCGATGAAAGAACAAAAGAATATTTAGCACAACAAGGGCGAGTAGATGATTACATTGAAATGAAAGCTGATGAAGATGCTACATATGATCAAGAATTAGATGTTGATTTAAGTGCATTAGTGCCAATGACTGCTAAGCCTCATAGTCCAGATGCGGTAGTACCAGTAAAAGAACTTGAAGGAATGAAAGTAAATCAAGTTGTGATAGGAAGTTGTACTAACTCATCTTTTGCTGACATGATGAAGGCAGCTAAGATTTTAAAAGGACGCAAAGTTGCGGATCATGTTTCTTTAGTTATTGCGCCAGGATCAAGTTCAATTCTTGCGATGCTTTCACAAAATGGAGCATTAGCTGATATGGTTCAAGCTGGAGCAAGGATTCTTGAATGTGGTTGTGGACCATGTATTGGAATGGGTCAAGCACCGCTCTCAAAAGGGATTTCATTAAGAACGATTAATCGTAATTTCAAGGGACGTTCAGGAACAAATGATGCAAGCGTATACTTAGTATCACCGGAAATTGCGGCATTGAGCGCAATTAAAGGGTACATGTCAGAAGAATTTGAAGATGATATGTATTTAGAAGAAGTGCCAAATACCCCATTTATTAAAAATGGAAATTTCTTCATTGATGAATATGACGAAAATAATGAAGTATATATGGGACCTAATATTAAACCGGTTCCACGTGGAGAAAAAATTACAGATGAAATTAGTGGAAAAGTTGTTTTAAAAGTTGGTGATAATATTTCGACAGATCATATTGTTCCTTCAGATAGCAAATTATTGCCATATCGTTCAAATGTGCCACATTTAGCAAAATTTTCATTCAGTAAAGTAGATCCTGAATTCTATGATCGTGCAATTGCTAATAATGGGGGATTCATCGTTGGTGGTGATAATTATGGTCAAGGAAGTTCCCGTGAACATGCGGCTTTAGTACCAAACTATTTAAAGATTAAAGCAATCTTTGCAGTATCATTTGCGAGAATTCATCGTTCCAATTTAATTAATAATGGTATTTTACCTTTAGTTATTGAAGCTAAAGACCAAGATTTCTTCAATGACCAAGATAGTTATAAAATCGTTAATATCAAAGATGTTGTTGAACATAATGGTAAAGTAAAAGTAATTAATGAAACTACTAATGATTCAATCGAGGCTGAATTAACATTATCACCTCGTGAAAAAGTAATGATTAATTACGGTGGTTTATTAAATGCAATTAAAGAATTGGGAGGTGAATTTTAATGAAAGCTGTTTTAATCCCTGGTGATGGAATTGGAAAAGAAATATCAAAGAGTGTCGTTGATATCACTAAAGCGATGAAGCTTGACATTGAATGGGTGGAATATCAGGCTGGTGCTGAATATGCAGCTACAACGAAAGAAGTTTTTGAACCAGGACTTGTTGATGCTATTAAAGAATATAAATGGGCTTTAAAAGGTCCGACAGCAACGCCGATTGGAACGGGATTTAGAAGTGTCAATGTTGCCTTGCGACAACAGTTTGCAACTTATGCTAATGTTCGTCCAATCAAATCATTTAAAGGAATCAATTCTCGTTATGAAGACATTGATCTGGTTATGATTCGTGAAAATACCGAAGATTTATATAAAGGGATTGAGTATATGATCAATCCAAATATGGCAAATGGAATTAAATTAATTACTCGTGAAGCGAGTGAAAAGATTTGTCGTTATGCTTTTGAATATGCTAAGAACAATAGACGTAAAAAAGTAACAGCAGTTCATAAAGCGAATATTATGAAATATACAGATGGATTATTTTTAGAAGCGTTTAGAGATGTGGCTAAAGATTATCCAGATATTGAGCCACAAGAGGTTATTGTTGATAACATGTGTATGCAATTAGTAATTCGTCCAGAAACTTTTGATGTTTTAGTTGCACCAAATTTATATGGTGATATTGTTTCTGATTTATGTGCTGGATTAGTTGGCGGTCTAGGATTTGCACCAAGTGGGAATATTGGTGATGAATTTAGAATTTATGAAGCTGTTCATGGAAGTGCACCAGATATTGCTGGTAAGGGTATCGCTAATCCGAGTGCATTATTATTAGCATTTGCATTAATGTTAGAGGCATTAGGGAAATTAGATGATGCTAATAAATTGCGTGAGGCTTTAGCAGCTGTAGTTGAAGAAGGAACTACTGTAACACCTGATATTGGGGGTAGTGCTTCAACAGACGAGTTCACCGCAGCCATCATCAGAAAGTTAGGTTAAACAATGACAAAGAATTTATTAGAAAATACCGGACATGGGTCGCTTGGAAATAAAATTTTCACCGTTTTGCGTGATAAAATCTTAAATGAGGAATATACTCAAGGACAAAAATTAAATGAAGTTGCTTTGTCTAAAGAGTTGAATATTTCTAGAACTCCAATTCGTGAGGCTCTAAAACAGTTGGAATTAGAAGGTTTGGTTAAAAGTATTCCTAATAAAGGAGTTTATGTACTAGGGTTTTCTCATCGTGATATCGATGATATGTTGGAAATTCGTTATGCTTTAGAAGGGCTAGCAATCCAATTAGCAATTGAGCGAATTAATGATGAGGAACTTGAAAAGATAAAAGAAGTGTATGATTTAATGGAATTTTATGCTGAAAAAGGTGATCAAGAGAAGTTTAATGAAATTAATATTGCTTTTCATGAGGCTATTTATCGTTGTACCCAATCAAAGTATTTTGAGCAATTATTAACAGATATTAATTATTATATTCATGTAACTTCAAGGCATTCAATTCGTCAACCGGATCGTTTAATTTCAGCAGCACAGGAGCATCGAGAAATTTATGAGGCAATTTTAGCTCGTGATAAGGATTTAGCTAAAGAAAAAATTCAAAATCATATTCGTAAAACACAAGTGCTGGTAAGAAATTACTATGAAAAAAAGCAACAGGATAAGGCCTAAGGGCCTTTTTTAATTAGTCAAAAAAGGTTTTATCAAGTATAATAAATAAATGAGGTGTAAAGATGAAAATAGGTATACTAGATGATGAGCGGTCAATGCTACTTAGAATCAGAGGGTATGTAGAGGAGGCTAGAATTAAGGAACCATATACAGTTGAACTTTTTCAAGATGTTGAAGAGTTTTTTAATTGTGGTAAAAACTTTGATATTCTTTTATTAGATATCGATATGCCAACAATGAGTGGAATACAGGTAGCAAAAAAATTATTGAAACAAAATACGATCATAATATATATAACTAATTATGAAAATAAAATGCAGGAGGCGTTTGATATTAATGTAGCAGGATATTTACTTAAATCAGAATTAGAAACAAAGTTAACGCCAACCTTGCTTAAAGCGATAAATCGTAGACAACAAAATGATGATATCTGGATCAAGAAAAAGGGAGAGATTTTTCATTTTCGAAGTAGAAATATTATTTATATCGAATCAGTAAAAAGATACTTACATTTTTATACTAATGATAATAATTTCTATATTCCTTATATGACGCTTGAAGAAGTTAATCAGTATTTACCAGATAATTTTGTCCAAATAAATAAAAGTCAGATAATCAATATTAATATGGTTGTTTCGATGAATGGATATATTTTAAAATTAAAAGGTATTGATGAATCGCTAGAAATTAGTAGAAGAAGAAAAAAAGATGTATTTAATCTTTTAATGCAGGAGATCAAAGAGTGATGATTAATTTTTTTATTGAGTATTTATATACATTGATATATGTTGTTGCTTTAAGTTATGTTATTTCATTAACCTATCCATATATTCGTAAAGAAAACATGCTTAGAAATATTATGGTTATATTAAGTTATACGTTTGTTTTGAATATTGTTACGTATACTTCACCACATAATGGCTGGTTATATGTAATTGGTAATTTAATGTGTATTAGTTTGGATTTTATTTATTGTGGGGTATTGGTTAAGAGATTTAGGCTTAATAATTTGTTTATCACTACAATTTATTATTCAATTCAAATTATTGTCGGCTCAGTTATGATTGCAGTGGCGCTAGAAATTTTTGACAATACATATTTGGATATCGTATGGGGGAGTATGCGAGTTGTTTTTCCTTTAGGAAACTATATATCATCAGCATTGATATGCAAATATGCGGTTCAAAAACGTGATTTTGTGGAACATCAGTTACCTAAAAAATTTTTATATTCGTTTTGTTTGATCAATATTGTTGAAGTGATTATTGTACTGATTTTAAACGTATTATCAGTTGAACAGGGGGATATTTATATCTTTTTTATATTGATCTTAGCAGGTGTTCAAATGATTTTGGTAAATAATTATATCATCAATTCTTCCCGTATGTATTTACGTAATAAGGAGTTAGAGTTAGCAAATTATTCATATGCTACAACTCGCCGTCATATTAGTGAATTAGAAAAAGAACAAGAACGTCTTTATAAGTTTAAGCATGACATTAATAATCATTTACAAGTCCTAGAAGAAGTAGTCGAAACAGAATCAGTCGTTAACCAATATTTAAAAGCAATTAAAGAAGATTTAAATGCTCCAGTTAAATTGATACGTACGGGAAATATTTTTGTAGATGCTTGTTTAAATGCGAAGATTCGCAATAACGATGAAGTTAATTATGTTGTAGATGCAGTGATTGATCGCAATGTTAATATTGCCCAAGACAAATTATGTTCTCTATTATTTAATCTGATAGATAATGCTACTGAAGCTGCTTTAAAAACAGCGGAGAAGATAGTTGAAATCAAAATTTTTAGTAAAGGCAATATGCTTTTGATCAGCATAATAAATTCGACTAATAGACCTCTTAATTATGAAAGTAAAAAAGGAAGAGATCATGGAAAAGGATTAATAATCATTAAAGAGGTTGTAGAAACCTATCATGGAACAATGGAATATTTCTATGAAAATAACAAGGTGCATTGCGATATTTTACTGAATGTTGATAATTAAAAAGCCGTTTATGTCATAATATTGACCGTTAGTGTAGAAAAAAAGGATAAAACCGCAAGCTGTTAGGTTGTGTAGTATAATAGATTATGGGAGAGATGTAATAATAATAAAATAAAAAGTATTGTCTTTCTATACATAATCTCCAAGTTATAATATTACTACATGGCCGCAAGTAATATTTATAGCTATTTCTCACAAACGTCTATTGGATAGAAGTTTGAATTAATAATCTAATCTCTTTTTTTAAAGCTTTGTGCTATTGTCCGGCACAAAGTTTTAATTTTTTTAGAAGTATTTAATAACAAAATAGGACCGGTTAGTACATTGAAAATATTTTTAGGAAGATTTAATAGTATAATGGACATGGAGGATAGATATGAAACGTTTTTGTGAAAAAATAAGCATATTTTTATTAGATGTTGATAATGTGACTGAGGATGAAATTGATGAAGTAAGATTTGGTATTGAACTCATTTTGACTCAAATGATTTTATTTTTTTTGTTGTTAGCAATCGGCATTTTTAGAAATATGGTACTAGAAACAATAATATTTATTATTGCATTAGTTGGATTACGGACATTTGTAGACGGTTATCATGCTGATAGTTTTTATCGCTGTATGTTTTTAACGACTTTGTTATATCTTGGTACGCTCTATTTTGCGGATTTTGAAAATAGCTATCTTCTAATTATGGCAATACTTATTGCTGCTAAAGCATTTATGTGGCAAGAAAATCATGAAGCACGGAATGTGAAAATAAGTAAATTAATTTTTTGGGGATGTCTGGCTGTGATTGGATTAATTTATCCTATAGAACCACGACTAAGCATGATAATTGGTTTTACTTTATTTTTTACAGGTGTAAGTATGGAGGTGAAAAAACATGGCTATAAAGAAAAAAGTAGTTTCATTAGTGAAAAAAGTATCTAAAAAATATGCAGATAATTATTCACCGGGTGGGATGTACAAACCAACAAGAAATAAGAAATAACAAAATAAAAGATGCTTTTCCATTTGGTAAAGCATCTTTTATTATACCATTGCGTAATTTAATGAATTATTGGTAGGATATTGTGCTGGATTTTCAGTACCATTTAGAGCTTCTAAACGTACTTTCATTGGTACCTTATTATTAAATCTTTCGTTATTGTAGAAGTCAATATAAGTTTCAATTGCTTTTTTTAATTCATTGAAAGAATTAAATTTGTTAAGATAATACATCTCACTTTTAATAATTCTCCAAAATCTTTTAGCAGAACCGTTATCGATACATTTTCCAACTCTTGACATACTTTGAGTAATATTAGATTCCTTCAACTTTTTTAAGATAATATTTTTTTCTTTAAGTTCAGATTGGTGTTTTAAACGTTCGTTTTCATATTGTAATTTTTCTAACTCATTTAATTGTGATTCCTCTTTGCGCTTACCTCTACTGTCTTTTAGACCTTCTTCACCTAATTCTAAATATTTCTTTACCCATTGATATACTTGTGAGTAAGAAACCTCAAAAAGTTCAGCTGCTGATTTATATTCTTTCTCATAATCTAAATAATATTATACAATTTTAATTATTTCTTCTAATGTTGCTTTTTTTGATTTGGTCATGTAGACATCTCCTTTAGGATCATAATCTGTTAATTTTTAGTGACTATTATAACTGATAGCCCAACTTCATAAAGATGAAGAAGAATGAGTATTGTATTTATTGCTTAAATCTCTCAAAGAATCTTTACTATTTAAATGCTCTTGAATTATTATTTGTTTTATTTCTTTAATTCTGTTCTTATACTCTAAAACTGCTTGTATCTTTTTTTATTGTATATTACGTGCCATAAGAAAAGATCCCTCTTTTCATGGACAACTTTATTTAAGTTGTCTATTTTAGAGAGATCATATCAAATTCACGAATTTTTTATTTAGTCTAAATCTCTAGCGATTTCATCTTTTACTGTAACACCAGCTGCTTCTAATTCAGCGATCTTATCAGCAAATTGTGGTAAGTGTTTTTTATGAGCAATTAATAATTCATCTAAAACACGTTTAGCATTTTCACCAGAAGGAATTTGTGGATTTAAGATAAATGCTTGTAAAGCTAATCCATAATCACCAGTTACAGCAGCTTCTTCAACACATAATTCCATATTTTTCATGCATTGTAACCAACCACGTTGAGCAGGTTCTAATGGTCCAAAAGCGATAGCTAAAGCTCCAGCTGAACCGATATGAGCAGATACTTCTACAGCACAGTCAGCAGGAAGATCAGGTACAGCACCATTGTTTTTAGTAGTTACAACAAGGTGAGTATTTTTATTAGCATAGATTGATGCGATAGTTTCACATGCAGCATCTGAATAGTGAGTACCACCACGTTTAGTTAATTGTTCAGGTTTGTAATTTAAATTTGGATCTTTATATAATTCAAATAATTCTGCTTCAGTTTGTTTTACTTGTTGTCCACGAGTTCCAATTCCATTATATTCTTCAAGCCCATGAGCTAACATTTCTTGTTGACGATAGTAATATCTATGATATCCACAAGGAATTAAATTCATTTGTTTTAATTGTTCTTTAAAGAATGGGATATCATGAATATTTGCAGGAATACCAGAATCTTTACCTTCATACATTGCATCAATGATTTTTCCAGTTACATCTGTACCGTCTAAATCAAAAACGCGGTGCCAGTGGAAATGGTTTAATCCAGCAAATTTATAAATTAATTTATCTAAAGTTGTTCCGATTGTTTCTGGTTCAGCCATCATAGCCCCAACTGGTACGTTACATAAACCAATTACACGATCCCATTTACCATATTTCATAACTGCCTCAGTAACCATACCACTAGGATTTGTGAAGTTTACTAACCATGCATTTGGACATAATTCTTTCATGTCTTCAACAATGCTAAGGATTACAGGAATTGTTCTAAATGCCTTGAAGATTCCTCCAGCTCCATTTGTTTCTTGTCCTAACATACCATAAGAGAATGGAATTCTTTCATCTTTAATACGAGCGTTTAATAAACCAACTCTGAATTGAGTAGTAACGAAATCAGCATCTTTTAAAGCTTCACGACGATCTAAAGTTAAATGTACTTTAACATCGTAAGGAGAAGCGTCCCACATACGTTGTGCCATAGCACCAACGATTTCTAGTTTTTCTTTACCAGCTTCAATATCTACTAACCAAATTTCTTTGATTGGAAGTTCATCATATCTTTTAATAAATCCTTCCATTAATTCAGGAGTATAACTACTACCTCCACCAATTGTTACAATTTTTACAGGTTTCTTTTCCATCTTATTTCCTCCGTATATTTATTTTACACATAAAGCATACACGTTTATTCAAATAAATGTTTTGTTTTTTCAAGACTTGAAAATATCTATCCATCTTATTGACGATAAATCAAGGGTTTCAAGCGATTAGAAGCAGTTAAATGTACCTCGTAAGTAACAAATAAGTAACAAAAAATCAAGGCTTAGGCACCTTGATTTTGTTGATTTCTTTATATAATGTTTCAATTACGGTAGATGTATAAGTATCAAAGGTTATATCTTTCATTTTGTGACCAAGAATACGTTTTCTTATAAACAGATCAACGTTGTTAGACTGACATAATGTTGCAAATGTATCCCTAGTATCATGTATTGTATGCTTCATATTATGATCAGTTAAAAAAGAGGAGAACATAGATGAAAACTGATAGTAGGTACAGTCAATTATTCTTTTCTTTCTCTTCATCAACAGCTGTTTAACAAAAGGTTCGATAAAAGTATGAATGGGAATTACTCGATTTTTACCTGCATCAGTTTTTGAACCAGATACTAAATAGGGGAATTCTGTGTTTAAATAAATATTTTTACGCGGGATATTCAGCAGTTCATTTGCTCTTAAACCGGTGAATATATAAATAAGTATTATTTTAGCCGTATCGCTGTTATCACTCATCAATGCTTTTATTTCGTCATTTGAGAAAGCATAATGTTTAGTGCTTTCTTTTGCTTTGCCACATTTTATATATTCAGTGTAATCATCGTCACGATTTATATATTTGTGAATAACTGCATATTCAAATATTTTGCTAACTAAAACTTTCATATGTACTTTTGTACCGTAACCAGCTTTATCACGATCAAATATTTCCTGCAGATCGGCCAGACTTATTTGACTGATCTTGTGGTGGTATATACTGTTAAAATGTTTAATCCACGATCTATAACCTTGAGCAGCACTTTTAGATAATGTGCACAATTCTTCCTGGTATATAATATCAAAGATTTCTTTAAAGGTAGGCATATTCTTTTCACGCTGATCAACAAGTTTTTGAAATGTATCAGGTGCCAATGCTTCAGCTTCCGTATCAGTAATCATATTCTTTTGACCAAGCCTGTATAAAGTCAAAGCATCATCAGCCTCATCCCAGGTCTCAAAGGTTCCCAGTACTGTTTGTATTTGTCTACCGGTAATAATATCTTTTCCAGTGGTTATTTTAGCGCACCAGGGACGTCTTCGTTTACCTGATAGTTTTATTACTGTTCCTGCTTTGTTCGGCCTGCGCTTAAAAGTCTGCTTTCTAGCCATAATAAAAACACGTCCTTTCTTTGATTTGCCTTAGACATGTTTAAATGATATAATTAAGCACGTAAAAGGACTTTTGGTTGAGTCTTTTATAATTATGAAGTATTGGTAGTACTTCATTCAAACTTCACTGTTGGTAGCAGTGGAGTTTTTTTGTTTATGTTATCTTACTTTAATTTTTACAGAATCTGATCCAATTGATGGAGTGAATTTTAGTACTAATTCACCTTCAATAGCTGTTTCAAAAGCAATTTCACCAGCGGCTTTTTCTCCAGGCGCTACAGTGGTATCTAAATTACCATTTAAGTTAGCAGCTACACTCATCTCTGCTTTTCTGCCTTCACCGTCTTTTAGTTCATAGCATAATATGCTACTAGAGCTAAATTCATCGTCTTTAGTATTTTCTAAACTAATGTCCATTACAAAATATTGTTTTCCTTCATTTGCAGGAACAATACCCTCATCAACACGTGTACTATTTACTGTGATTTTGATACCTTCTACTTCTGCAGTTTCCCCAACAGCATATGTATCTTTCTTTTCTTCTTTTTGTTCTGTTTTTTTGTCATCGGAACCAGAATCATCTCCTCCACATCCTGCTAGTCCAAAGCAAAGCCCTAAAACTAACAATAAACTTAATACTTTCTTCATAATTTTATTCTCCCTTCGTATTTTATTTATATAAACACTATGAAAAGTGTGTTTATCGTATTTGGTTACTGGTAACTTCCAGAAACAACTTTTCCTTCGAACTGAACATAACTCACCTTGCCGGAACCATCGTCTTGCATTTGAATTTGAATTATAAATTCTGATCTAATCATTGCTCCAAAGCTATTTTGTGCATCAACATAAGATTTGACAGTTACCAAATTGTTATTTTTTGCCATTTGCCATCCCTCAGTTGGATTTAACCATGATCCAGGATATTCTGCGGTAGATGGAGCTTTTAATAAGCTATTAATTATCTCCTTACAATAATCTATTATTGTAACTGATTCTGTTGTTGAGATTGTATTTCTTTTCTCTTGAAGTTCTCTTTCAGCTTTAGCTGCTTCTTCGGCAGCTTTAGCATTCGCTTTGGCAATTTGTTCTTCAGTTAGGTTTACCGTCACATTGAATACGTTAGATTTTATTTTACTGGAATGATCATCTATTACTTCACATACTACAGAAGTTTGACCTTCATTCAACCCTCTGATTTTACCATCTTCTACTGAAATGATAGCATGATCATAATCAATAAAATTTATTTCTTTTATATTTGCATCTTTAGGTGATAATGTGAATTCTACTTTTTTTGATTCATCTTTATAAATTGTTTGATCACTTATTTCAATTTTTTCTAGTTCAGGTCCTTTTGACGCTGCGCCAACTGCACTAAAAACACAAATTACTGCAAAACCAGCGGCAGTGTATATTGCTTTTTGTTTTGTTGTAAATTTTTCAGATTTATAGAACTTGTAAAGATACTTGAACATAAAATACATGACCACAAAAGGAAATAATACCATTCCTAATAAAATTTTCCACCATGTTAATTTTTTCTTTTCCATAATATTCTCTCTCCCTCTAAACTAACTCCATCACCGAATGCCATACTTTTAGTGGAATTCCCTTTTCCATGGCAATGAAATCTGTATTTTCTTCTTGTTTTATATTAATATCGCTCATTAGGAGCTGACAGGCGAAGCTGTTTGCTTCTTTTTCTATCTTGGTCTTATATACCCTGGTGAGGTAATTAAAGCTTACATCACATTGATAATGTAATAAGTAGTGGCCAAGTTCGTGAGCTTTTAAAAACTGTTCGTAATTCTCATCTAAATCAGGCTGAATAAAGATAGTTGCTTTCCCATAAAAGTCTATTACTAATCTTGACTCAACCGTTTTCCCTCTCAGTTCTTTGTGTATTATGTCTATGTCAAAATAATCTAATGTCTCGTTCAATCCGTTTTGATTGTAATATTCAATTACGTCATGAACTTCCATATTTATTTCTTCCTGTGTTTCTTTGCCATGATCTGCAGCATTTCGGATAGATCCTCAGCCATTTCAATTATTTCTTCTTCAGACATAGTATTGAGATCGTAACCACAGTTGTTAGCAACTACTGGAACCCTTAGAATAAATTCCATCGCATCAGTTACAGATTCGAAGTGATCGGGGATGTAAGTTGGGTTTTCTTCGTCGATAGTCCCTAGCTCTCTATAGCTATTTCTAACCAAAGTTTTTCCGTATAAATAATTCATATCTACATTAAAATAATCTGCAATTATTTCTTTTTTGTCTTCATTTGGAGAACGCTCATCATTTTCCCACATCCCTATTGTACTAGATGATACGCCAATTATTTTTGCTAAATCACTTTGGGTGAGTGAACGTTCTTCTCTAAGCTGTTTTATCACAGCTCCCATTGTTCTTGTTTTCATGTTTATAAACCTCCACAACAATATAATACCACAAGACGTGGATAAATGAAAGTTAAATATTCCACAAATTGTGTTGACATTAAAAGCCAAACGAGTTATGATATATGTGTCCACAAAAAGTGGAGAAAAGAAAGGAGGATCAGACATGCCATCATCAAAAGAAATTGGAAATAAATTGGTAAAGTTACGTGGTGATAAAACACAAGCTGAGGTTGCTAAATCACTGGGAATTAACCAGACAGCTTTATCAAATTACGAGTTGGGGATTAGAACACCAAGGGATAGTATTAAAGCAAAGATTGCAAAATACTACAAGGTATCGGTGGAGTCTATATTTTTTTAAAACGCAACCCACAAAAAGTGGAGTTAAAAGAAAAAGGAGGAAGTTATGGAATTCGGTGTAATTGATTTATTAGCGATTATTCTTATGTTTGTTTTTTTAAAAAAAACATGTGATGCAACATTTTCAGAGTTGCTATCGTCATGTTTTATATATATCGGTATTAAATACCTAGTGACTTTAATATTGTTGTAATGAATTGAAATAACATATATCCCAAAGATATAGCACACATAAAAATACAGATATAAAGAGTAGCATACACAATGTAATTTAATATTGTTATTTTATCAGGATGTAATTGATTATTATTGAATTTATAAGCAAATGTTCTTTTGGAAATACCTAGCTTTTTGCATGATTTATCATATTCAACAGAAATTATAGAGCACAGATTAGTGAAAGAGTTATTTGTAATTGAGTTATCGTCTTTCAGTTGGTTTAGGCAAACGTCAATATTCTCTAGTAATAATCCATTTATATATTTCCTGTTGTTAATAACAATGTGACAAATTTGTTGTACTGCAGAATTTATTTCTGAGGTTATTTCTTTGGAGTATAGGTAAGGTTCGATTATTTCAAAAATTGGGAAAATGACGTTTTCATATTTTTCTTTCGTATATGTATTTCTTTCCTTATGAATAAGAAGTTTGTGAGAAAAATAGCCTCCCATAATACCTGTCAAAAGAGCTGCTGCTATTTCGGTTAAATTATATGATTGATTCACTACTATACCACCTCACTTTCTATATTGGGATTCGACAAATCAATTATAGCACGTGTGAAGGTGATACATCAAAGGAGGTGAGAAAGATGGAAAAGGTTGAAGCTCTAGGCGTTACGTTTGAAGAGATTAAAGAACGTACGGGACTGAGTAAGGATTTTGTGATTAGTGCAGTTGTTAATGGATCCTTTCCAGGTAGTTATAAAATAACAGAATGCGGAAAGCGATACATTTATGTTCCGCGAGGCGCATTTGAAGATTACATGACAAAGTGGCATCGGGAGCCGAGTGAAAAGCTGATTGATGCGTTGATAATTGCGTACAACAAAAGTACAAAAAAAGGCACTGCGCCAACAGTACCTAACAAAAATTAACCATCTTCATTATAGAAGATATTCAGGAGGAAGTCAAAGTGGAAGATAAGATTAGGGCTTTAGTGAAAGAATTATTTGATTCAGGCATGACTTTAGATGAAATCATTGAATCTGTAGCATCTATTGCGATGACTGAGGACTTTAAGAGGAGTGCCAACCATGAATCTCAATAATCTAAAACCGCAAGGAATTTTAACCATTGTAGCAGCATTATATATTTTTGCTGAATTATTAGCAGGTATTGTAGGTATGGTCTTATGAAAGACAAGGTATTTATTAAATTTCTTAGCATACTTTTAGTCCTGTTTATTGTGCTAAGTGTTTACCAGGTATTAGTAATTAGAAATTTGAAGTCCAGTCTCGAAACAGTAACAGCTGATCGGGACCAGATCATAGAAAGATACAACAGAGGAGAAAGTTATGGAAGATAAAATCAAGGAATTAATCGAAGGGATTGTAAAGAAAGCGGAAGATGAAGGTTTGGAAGTTGAAGTACATAAATTAAGTTTGGATAAAGAAAAAGAACCAGATGGCAGTATTCAGTTTGAATTTTGTAGAGAAGAAGTCAAATGCACAGGTGAAAATATTGATTTCGAATCATAACAGCAGTTCAACAGCTTTTGGAGGCTCTGATGAATTTAGAGAATATTACATTTCATGAAGCGGTGGAATTAGTTGTTGAATCAAAAGATTTCTACGAAAAAAAATATACTACAAAAAAGTTTACAAAGGAGAAAAGTTCTTCATCTAAAGATATACAGGATATTTTGAAAGTGATGCTTGGGGAGGATAACAAAGATGTCAACTAACTTCAACCATAACATGTTCAGTAAGAATCTTAATGACGCTTATTTTGAAATAATCGAACAGAAGCGTGAGGATCTAAATATCCGCTGTCGTGTAGAAACGAATGTAAATGACGAGACTGTAAAAGTTTATGTCATCAAAAAGAATAAGATTATCAAAATCATTACTTTTAAGGGAGGAAACAGAAATGACAATTAAAATTAACAGCCTGGAATTGGAAAATGTAAAACGCATTAAAGCAGTTAAAGTTGAACCAAATCAAAATGGTTTGACAGTTATTGGTGGAAGAAACAACCAGGGCAAGACATCGGTATTAGACAGTATTGCATGGGCACTGGGTGGCAATAAATTTAAGCCGAGTAATGCTGCTAGAGAAGGATCCACAGTTCCACCTAATCTGAATATTACATTAAGCAATGGATTGGTAGTGGAGCGTAAAGGTAAGAACAGCGCATTAAAGATTACTGACCCTAATGGAAACAAGGCAGGTCAGCAGATACTGAATGGATTTATCGAAGAACTGGCTTTGGATCTTCCAAAGTTTATGGAAGCTTCAAATAAGGAGAAAGCTAATATTCTATTAAGAATAATTGGTGTCGGGGAACAGCTTGCAAAGCTGAATTATGAAGAAAGTGAAATCTATAATAATCGATTGGCTATTGGACGAATTGCTGATCAAAAGAAAAAATATGCTAAAGAACAGGTATTTTATTCTGAAGCACCTAAAGATTTAATTTCGCCTCAGGAGCTAATTAATCAGCAACAGGCAATATTAGCAAAGAACGGGGAGAATCAACGCAAGCGTGATAAAGTAACTCAAATTGAATACAGTGTATCGATTTTAACTGAAGAGGTAGCTGCACTACAAAAACAGTTACTAGCTAAGCAAACTGAATTAAACAAAGCGACAAATGATCTAACTATTGCTAAAACGGATGCACTAGATCTTATTGATCAGTCAACTGAAGAACTTGAAAAAAATCTTGCTGAAATTGAAGAAATAAATCGTAAAGTTAGAGCAAATTTAGATAAGGATAAGGCTGAAGAAGACGCGAATAATTACGCTAGTCAGTATAATGAAATGACTGTAAAGATTGAAGAGATTCGCAAACAGCGTATTGATCTGTTAAAAGGTGCTGATCTGCCACTTCCTGGACTAAGTGTTGAAGATAATGAACTTACATATAACGGCAAGAAATGGGATGGAATGAGCGGGAGCGACCAGTTAAGAGTTGCAACTGCTATTGTACGTAAATTAAATCCGGATTGTGGATTTGTATTGATTGATAAGTTAGAACAAATGGATATTGAGACTATGAGTGAATTTGGAGCGTGGCTTGAACAGGAAGGGCTGCAGGCAATTGCTACAAGAGTATCTACTGGTGATGAATGCTCGATTGTAATTGAAGATGGATACGTAAAGGGGCAAATGCTTGAAGAAAATCCATCAGTGCTATCGTCAGTAAATGGAGGTATAAAAGAACAAGCTGAGACACCTAAATGGAAAGCGGGTGAGTTTTAATGAATGGATTTGTAATTACAGATGGGGTTATAAACGGTGCTAAGAAAGTAGTTTTCTATGGTCCAGAGGGAATTGGTAAATCAACCTTTGCTTCAAAGTTTCCTGATCCGTTATTTATCGATACCGAAGGATCTACAAAAGAACTTGATGTTAAAAGACTGCCTAAAACGACATCTTGGCAGATGATTATCCAGGAAGTTCAGTGGATCATTCAGACAAAACCATGTAAGACACTTGTGATTGATACCGCTGACTGGGCTGAAAGACTATGTGTAGAAGCAGTGTGTTCAAGACACGGCAAGAGTGGGGTTGAAGAATTTGGATACGGAAACGGCTATACATACGTCGCAGAAGAATGGGGTAGATTCTTAAATCTTCTTCAGGATGTGATTGATGTGGCTAATATCAATGTTTTATTAACTGCACATGCAGTAATTAGAAAATTTGAACAGCCTAATGAAATGGGAGCTTATGATCGCTATGAGCTGAAACTTGGTAAAAAAACAACAGCACAAACAGCCCCGCTTACAAAAGAATGGGCCGATATAGTCTTATTTGCTAATTATAAAACGTTTAGTGTAGCAGCCGATAAAGAAGGTAAGAAACACAAGGCACAGGGTGGTCAGCGTGTTATGTATACTACTCACCATCCCTGCTGGGATGCAAAAAACAGATTTGGACTGCCTGAAGAAATGCCTTTAGATTATACAGGCATCGCGCATATCTTTAATGGGATAGTACAAAATACTGAAATAAATACTCGATCAATGGAATCAGTACAATCTCAGGCGGTTCAGCCACAAGTTGAATCAAATCAAAATATCAGTAAAAAGATTGATCAGCTAGGAAGCGAACTGGAACCAGTGATTAAAACAGCTGAAGCAAAAGTAATGCCTCAAAGTAATTCTGCTTTACCTAGAGCATTGATAGATCTAATGAATAAGGACTTAGTTACTGAGGATGAATTAAAAAAAGCTGTGGCAAGCAAAGGGTACTATCCTTATGAAACACCAATAGAAAATTATGATTCGAGTTTTATTGACGGTGTGCTTATCGCAGCATGGCCGCAGGTATTTAAAATAATCGATGAGCAGATTAGACAATTTTAGGAGGATATAAGTAATGGATAATAATTATCAACAACAAAACGGTATGGAAAGAGAGCTAGGATGGGATGATACAATTCAGCAGGAGCAGGAGTATATTACACTTCCTGCTGGTGATTATGATTTTAGAGTAGAAAGATTTGAACGGGGAAGATATGAAGGAGGTAAAAAGATTCCACCATGTAATCAGGCAAATCTAACAATTGTAATTGTTGATCCCGCAAGTGGAAGAGATGTAAAGATTCAACACAATCTATTGCTTCATTCTAAGCTGGAAACAATGCTTAGTGAATTTTTTAGAGGAATAGGACAGAAGAAAAAAGATGAACCGCTCAGAATGAACTGGCAAATGGTTCCAGGAGCAACTGGTAGATGCAAAGTTGTTCCTGAGGAGTATAACGGAAATATGTACAACAAAATCAAGAAATTCTATCCAAAAGATGAAGTGCAGCAGTCATTTAATCAAGCACCTCAATATAATCCTGGACAGTTCTAATGCAGCTAAGACCATATCAGCAGGAGGCACACGATTCAATATTCAATGAGTGGAACAAGGGAGTTCAAAAGACTCTCTTAGTTTTGCCTACCGGCTGTGGAAAAACTATTGTCTTTGCTGAAGTTGCAAAGGACTGTGTTAAGGACGGGGATAGAGTTCTTATAATGGCACATCGTGGAGAACTGCTTGAACAAGCGTCAGATAAGATAGCGAAATCAACAGGATTAGGGTGTGCAATGGAAAAAGCATCAGAAACATGTATTGGGAGCTGGTTTCGAATAGTTGTTGGCTCAGTGCAGACATTGCAGAGACCAAAAAGAATGGAACAGTTCCCCAGAAATTATTTTGACAAAATTATTATAGATGAGGCGCATCACTGTTTAAGTGATGGTTATCAAAGAGTTTTGGAATATTTTAATACAGCCAAGGTCTTAGGTGTAACTGCTACACCGGATCGCGGGGATATGAGAAATCTTGGTAGTTATTTTGAAAGTTTAGCATATCAGTATACTTTGCCTAAAGCAATTAAAGAGGGGTTTTTAGCACCTATAAAGGCGCTTACGTTACCGTTAAAGATGGATTTGTCCGGTGTCGGAGTTCAGGCTGGTGACTTCAAGGTAAGCGATATAGGTACTGCGCTGGATCCGTATCTTCATCAGATTACTGAAGAAATGAAAAAATACTGTATGGATAGGAAAACGGTTGTTTTCCTGCCTCTTGTAAAGACTTCTCAAAAATTTAGAGATATTCTCAATGAAAATGGTTTCAGAGCTGCAGAGGTAAATGGTGACAGTAAAGACCGCAGTGAAATATTGAAAGATTTTGAAAATGATAAATACAACGTTTTATGTAATTCAATGTTGTTAACTGAAGGATGGGACTGCCCGTCAGTCGACTGTATTATCGTACTACGTCCTACAAAGGTACGAAGTTTATATTCGCAAATGGTCGGACGTGGAACTCGTCTGTGCGAGGGCAAGGACCATTTATTATTGCTTGATTTTTTATGGCACACTGAACGTCATGAATTATGTCATCCGGCCAATCTTATCTGTGAAGATGAAGAAGTGGCTAAAACAATGACAAAGAATCTTGAAGACAAAGCGAACGCCTGTCTTCCTGAAGATGTGTTAGAAGCTATCGATATTGAAGATGCAGAAGAGCAGGCTTCAAATGATGTAGTTGCTCAGCGTGAAGAATCGTTAGCAAAACTGCTGAGTGAAATGAAAAAACGTAAAAGAAAACTTGTTGATCCGCTGCAGTTTGAAATGAGCATAATGGATCAGGATTTATCAGGATATAAGCCATTATTTGGCTGGGAAATGGCACCAGCAAGTGATAAGCAGATAAAGGCTTTAGAAAAATTCGGTATTTTTCCAGATGAAATTGACAATGCAGGAAAAGCTAATTTGTTACTTGACCGTTTGGATAAGAGACGTCAGGAAGGATTAACTACACCTAAACAAATTAGATTTCTTGAAAGCCGTGGTTTTCAGCACGTGGGAACATGGAGTTTTGATGCTGCAAGCAGTCTGATAAACCGGATTGCAGCAAGCGGATGGAAGATACCCAAAGGAATTGATCCAAAAACATACAAAGGAGAATAGCCGGTGGAATATACAACTGATCTAATTGAAATACTTAATTACATAGATCCGTCACGTTTGAATTACCAGGAGTGGTGTTGTGTAGGTATGGCTTTAAAATACGAAGGCTATTCAGTCAGTGAATGGGATTCATGGAGCCGGAGGGATTCCAAACGTTACCATGATAAAGAGTGCTTAAAAAAGTGGGATACATTCACTGGCTCCGGGGTTACCGGAGGTACGATTGTTCAATATGCAAAAGATCAGGGGTGGACACCGCCAGTAAAAGACGGGGCCGGTCATGAACTTGACTGGGATGATGTTATAAATGCGAAAGATGAAAAGGTAATAGTAGACAGGAACTGGCTTGAGGTCAAGGAGGTTCGGGAACCACGGGGTTGGGACCCATCAGCTGAACTTATTACCTATCTGGAAACATTATTTGATTCTACTGAAAATGTAGCTTATGTAACAAAGTCATGGTTTAACGAAGAAAAGCAGAAACATCTTCCAACAAAAGGATGCTGTGACAGAACTGCAGGTAAACTCATTGAACTGCTTGCTAAAAGTAACGGTGACGTGGGTGAAGTTATTGGGGATTATAATCCGGAAATCGGTGCATGGATTCGTTTCAATCCAGTTGATGGAAACGGTGTTAAAAACGAAAATGTAACAGATTATAGATATGCCCTAGTTGAAAGCGACTCTATGAGTGTTGATGAGCAAAATGCAATCATTAGAGAATTAGAATTGCCGGTAGCCTGTTTAGTTCATTCTGGCGGTAAATCACTCCATGCGATAGTAAAAATAGAAGCAGCCGATTATAGAGAATATAGAAAACGTGTTGACTATTTATATAACATTTGTAAGAAAAACGGTCTAGAGATAGATACACAAAATCGTAATCCTTCAAGACTGTCAAGGATGCCGGGAGTTGTGAGAAATGGTAAAAAACAGTTTCTTGTAGGAACCAACATAGGCAAGAGTTCATGGGATGAATGGTTTGAATGGATAGAGGGAGTAAATGATGATCTTCCTGATCCTGAATCACTGAATGAATTTTGGGATAATATGCCTGATCTTGCACCGCCACTGATTGATGGTGTATTAAGGCAGGGACATAAGATGCTTATTGCCGGTCCATCCAAAGCTGGTAAGTCATTTGCCCTTATTGAAATGTGTATAGCAATAGCCGAAGGTACAAAGTGGTTTGATTTCAATTGTGCTCAGGGAAAGATTATGTATGTAAATTTAGAATTGGACAGAGCATCGTGTCTCCATCGTTTTAAAGATGTTTACAATGCTCTGCATATAACGCCTAATAATCTTTCTAATATCGATATTTGGAATCTTAGGGGTAAATCCATTCCTATGGATAAACTAGCTCCTAAACTAATCAGGAGAGCGGCCAAAAAGGATTACATAGCTATTATCATAGATCCAATTTATAAAGTCATAACAGGTGATGAAAACAGCGCTGATCAGATGGCCAACTTCTGTAACCAGTTTGACAAGATATGTAATGAGTTGGGAACTGCAGTTGTATACTGCCATCACCACTCAAAAGGTTCGCAGGGTGGTAAACGTTCAATGGATCGAGCTTCAGGCTCTGGAGTTTTTGCTCGTGATCCTGATGCACTTATGGACCTTATCGAATTGGAACCTGGCGAAAATGTATATAAGCAGTTAAAGAATAATGCAGCATGTCAGTTTTGTATTAGTTATTTGGATAAGAATTATCCTGGATGGCAGGAGGATGTTTCTCAGGACGATATGCTAAGTCAAAGGGAAATGGTTGACTATTGTAAAAAACGTATACCTAAAGGAAAATACGGGGTATTTGACACTATGTTAAATCATGCTCGCGAAGAAGTTGAAAAGATTTCAGCATGGCGAATAGAAGGAACACTTAGAGAGTTCAGTAAATTTAGTCCAGTAAATCTTTGGTTTGATTATCCTGTTCATAAAGTTGATAAAAGTGGCGTGTTGAATGATATTCAGCCTGATGATATGAAGCCGCAGTGGCAAAAGGCAAAGGAAGCAAGAAAGACTCCTGAAGATAAGAAAAAAGAGCGAATGAAGTCATTAGAATTTGCATATGAAGCTTTAAAAATAGAAGGAGAAGTTACTATAAAAGCGTTAGAAGAATACTTCACATTATCAACAAATGCGATAAGAAAACGAGTTGATGAACACCCTGATTTTACCAGAAAAGGTGGAGCAGTATTTAAAAACGAGTAGGGGTCAAAAAACATGAAATGTGACGGGTGACCCCTAAGGGGTCAGTCAGTCAAATAACATGAAAAGTGACGGGTCAGTAGAGGGGTCAAAAAGTTATTATTTATAATAATAATGAAAAGTGACGGTGACCCCTGGTAGAAACTACTCGTGTATGTCATTGCGTGGTAAGTAGTCGTGCGTAAGCTCAGCACGACGACTCCTAACCCGCTAACAATGACGAGCAGGAAAATGACGGGAGAAAAGTAAAAATGAGAAAAAGAAAAAAAGTTAGTAAAGAATTAGATGTTGCTAGAAATATGCCACCACTTTATCACAAGTTACCTGGCGAAGAATATGACGTGAATAAAAGTGAAGTGGCAAGATGGTTGATACAGCAACCGGACATTTTGAATTATGTCGTAAATAGAATAAAGGCTTCCGGAACAAGTGAACCACTAATCAAATACAACCCTTCAACTGGTAAATGGCAAGGTGTAGATTATGATAATTGAATTTTTTATGCCGATGATACCACCAACTGTTACCGCTCAGGAAAAAGATGTAACAGTTGTTAATGGTAAGCCGGTATTCTATGATCCGCCTGATCTAGTGAAGGCTAAAAATAAGTTGATGGTTAATCTACTGCCTCATAGACCTGAAAAACCATTAGACGGAGCGTTAAGGTTAGTTGTGAAGTGGTGTTTTCCGTTGAACGGTGGAAAACATTACGACGGTGAGTATAAGTATACGAAACCTGATACTGACAATTTAAACAAAGCTTTAAAAGACATCATGGAGAAGTTAGGGTTTTATGTTAATGATGCAAGAGTGGCCAGTGAGACTATCGAAAAGTTTTGGGCTGAAATACCTGGTATATGGATACATTTAGAAAAAATTTAGGGAGGAATTAGTTATGGCAGCAATATGTAAATCATGTCGTAAAAATATAAATAATTTCTGCAAAGTAAGTGGTGAACCAATAAGCAGAACTCGAAGTAAATGTAAGAAGTTTAAAATGGTGTATGAACAAACCCAGCTGTTTTATGCTGTTGGAAGTAGTTGTGATTTAAATCGTGGAGGAAATAAGAAATGAGAAGAATCGTAGTAGAAACAGAAACAGCTAATAAATTTATTGAGGATATAGAAGCATTAGCGGCTAAAAATGATTTAAATATAGAATTAAATATGGACGAGCTGGGGGTATATGTTGGATTTGCATCGCTGCTAAAAGCAGAGATTGCTGACATCGATATGCCGGAAGTTCCAGCTAAATCAAAAGGCAGAGGGGGACGTACAAAAGAGCCAAAGGTAAAGCTTGTAGTTCAGGATTTTAAAGATGCTTTAAAAAAGCTTGATAAAGGGACCCTGGCGCAGAATATTACTGAGGCGATTGATATTACCGGACTTAGCAAATCATTCCTGAACAGGCTTTATTATTGTGAAGGCGAGACAACAATGGTTACTAAAAGTTATCATGAGAAGCTTAAACCATTACTTGAGCCCAACAGTTTGAAACTTGTAAAGCCGGCTAGGTTAAATGACAATATGATCATGATTCGTAGAGTGGCTAGGGCGAAGAATACGGATGATCCTTATTTAATCGCTAATACAATTATTGGCTCAATTAATATGCAGAAGCAGACAACATTCAAGAACGTTAGTGATGTAATTGAGTTTATCAAAAAGAATGGTACACGTTAATAAAAGTTAAGATTGTACGTATAGGAGGACAGTGTATGGAAAAACGAAAATGCTCGATGTGCGGTGAATATAAGACAATTGATAACTTTAGGTTCATGAAATCATAAAGCCGATACAACAGCTACTGCAGAGACTGTGAGCGTTGGTATCAAAAGCACTATCAAAGGGAATACAGGAGGAAGAACAATGAAATGTAATGAATGTAAACACCTTGATTATAAAGATTCAAAAATAGAAAAAAGCGGGTATTACTGTTATCATCCGGATAATATTCTGGGTCCAAGACTAGTGAAAGAATGCGCTCGGTATCAGCTTGGTTATAGAACTCCTCGCTGGTGTCCGCTGAAAGGAGCCAAATAAATGAAAGTAGAACTAGAGAAGATACAGGAAGCAGTTGCCAGTCTTGGCGGTACTGATGCATCCGATGAGTACAGTAAAGGCTGGGATGCAGCTGTTGGTGCAGTGTATAGTGAGATCAATAAGCTTGCTGAAGCTGAATCCAGAAAACCGGCTCATAACTATGAGCATGAATGTATTGAGTTAAAAAAACGTCTTGATGATTTAACCTGTGAAAATAAGATGTTAAGAGCTGATCGTGAAAATGAAAAAGAGTACAGCAGTACACTCGAAAGTGTATTAAAGGCAGTTAATCTATTAACAGATACTGTTACAAAATAAGGAGGTTTAAGTACAATGATTAAACAAGAACTCATGAAGGAGCTGTTGGATCGTTACCAGCAGCTTGATTCGCTTGAAGGATGTAAGAGTGCTAAGGACACAGTCGTATTGTATATACGAAAGCTGGAACTTAAACTTAAAGAAATGCTGTAGGAGGAGAATGAATGGACTACAACGAAAAGGTACAGTATTTAAAATCCTATAGGGATAAGTTAGATCAGCTTACATATGTTGATGGACAAATAATGGGGATAAAAGCTATAAGCTATGGTCCAGCTTTAGGAACAAGACAATCAATTGAGCAACTATATGCAAAAAAAGAAGCAATATTTAATGAAATGGAAAAGATAGAGCATACGATCGATACTTTGAAAAACATCCAGGAGCGTCTGGTATTGAAATATGCATATATTCACTTGATGCAGTATGACGAAATCGCTAAAAAAATGGGTTTTTCAGAGCGTAATGTGTATCGCTATCGCCGAAATGCTATAAATAATCTTGAAATTTAATAAAGTTGTCAGTCCGTGTCATGGTATGGCAGTGAAATAGGTGGTATTATGGTAATGTGGAGTTTTTGGTAAAGCCCCACTCCAATAATTTCTTTTTGGTTGATTCGTGTTTCTTATACTTCCCCTTGATTATACAAATATGAAAAAGCTCATTCTCCCAGAGCTTTTTTTGTCTCCAGATAAAGCGGCATCACCTGGTGCTGATACGCCATTCATTTAATGCCTCCTTTCATTAATATTCGTGGTGTCGCTTTATGTGGAATGACGTGATATAATTGTGATAACATAGAAAGTGGGAGGGTTAATATGGAAGAAATTATTAATAGTAGAATTGCATCCTTAATTATATGTGCTGATGCAACAAAGAAACAAAAAAAAGCTTATAATAAAAATGGTATCTTAGTTATTGTAGTAATAGCAATTGTTGAGGCTGTTTTGTTATTCGGGGTACCGCTTATAAGTGAGAAAAATTATTTTGATGCAATAGTTGCGGCTATTACGTCTATTGTAATAGCTCTTGCTATATCAACAGTATTATCTTATTTTTCTGAAATTAATAGATGTGATGATAAGATTTATGCTTTAAATAAGGAAATATATGAATTGGGTAAAGATTTGTATTTAAATAATACCATGGACATAACAAATAAAGAATATTTTGAAAAAGAGGTACTATACAAGTATAAATAATGATTAAGGCACTCAAGTAGTGCCTTTTATTATGGCAGGATATAGCAAGTAGCAGCTTACCAGGGTCCTTTCCTGGAGTTGGTGGTGCAATTCCACCTCCTGCAACCAGTTTAATATTATCAGCGGACAATAGTTCGCTTTTTTTGATTATAGAAAGTGAGGTGTCGTTTATGACCGAAAAACAAAAGATATTTGCAGATGAATATTTGATTGATCTAAACGGCACCAGAGCATATAAAGCTGCTTATCCTAATATCAAAAGCGATAATGCTGCTGCAGTTAGAGCAAATAAACTTTTGAAGAAAAAAGAAATCTGGGATTATATTCAGCAGCGTCTGGATGAAATCGCCAGTAAACGTGTTGCTAAACAACAGGAAGTCATGGAATATCTAACTTCAGTAATGCGTGGTGAATCAACTTCGAGTGTACTGGCCATGTGCGGTGACGGCATGCAGGAGGTTATTGAGAAACCGCCTGATGAAAAGGAAAGTCTAAGGGCTGCTGAACTATTAGGGAGACGTTATGGAATGTGGACTGAAAAGGTTGATGTTACTTCCAATGGCAAAACGATGATAGTTGATGATATAGATGGCTAAAAAAGTTAGTTTGAAGTCAATAATTGGTCCTGCGTTTTGGGATGTGCATAAACTGATTAAGGAGTGCGAATATACCCATTACTGGTTAAAAGGTGGTCGAGGGTCTCTTAAATCATCATTTATAGGAATTGAAATTCCTTTAGGCATTATGAGAGATGCACAAAATGGCCTAATGTCTAATGCAGTTGTTATTAGAAGGGTAAAGGATACTTTGAGAGGTTCAGTATATGAACAGATCAAATGGGGTATTTATATGCTTAACGCTCAGGAGGATTGGGAAATACCTGAATCCAAACTACAAATGACATATAAGCCAACAGGACAGGTTATTTTATTCAAGGGTGCTGATAACCCAAAAAAACTTAAATCTACAAAGGTATTTGTCGGATATGTGAAATATGTATGGTATGAAGAATGTGATGAGTTTGAATCCTACGATAAGATCAGGAATATTAATCAGTCTCTTTTGCGTGGTGGTCCTGAATATTGTGTATTCTACTCGTTTAATCCTCCTGAAAGTCAAAGAAACTGGTGTAATAAGCAAGTCCTTATCAAAAGACCAGATACTTACATAAGTCATACTACTTATCTTCAGGCGCCGAGAGAGTGGCTTGGCGAGCAGTTTCTTATTGAAGCGGAGCATTTAAAGGTTATTAATGAAGAAAAGTACAATCATGATTATCTTGGAGAAGTTACGGGCACTGGCGGTGAAGTGTTCACTAATCTTGATATTAGAGAAATCAGTGATGATGAGATTGCAGTATTTGATCGTTTGAAGAACGGACTTGATTTTGGTTATGCCGGTGATCCATTAGCTTATTTAAAAATGAATTATGACAAGACGAGAAGACGTCTTTTTATTTTTGGTGAGGTTTATGGTACACGTCTTTCAAACAAGAAAGCAGTAAAGAAAATAAAAAAACTAAATCCTTTAAACAAATTAGTTACAGCAGATAGTGCTGAACCTCGTACAATTAACGAATTCAAGTTGTTGGGATTAAATATCGTTGGTGCAAAGAAAGGGCCTGACAGTGTAGAAAACGGGATTAAATGGCTTCAGGATCTAGAACAGATAATTATAGACCCCACACGATGTCCTAACGCTGCTAGAGAGTTTAATGACTATGAAATTGAAAAGGATAGGGAGGGAAACTTAAAAGGTGAATTTCCTGATAAGAATAATCATACGATTGATGCAGCTCGTTATGGATGTGAAACAGATGTTATTAGAAATAAAGCAAGAGCAGGTAAAAACCGCTCTAAATATACAAATCAAGGAGGTAGCTGATGAAAAATTTTACAATCGATGCTAATGATTATGATGAAACAAATCTAAATAAAACGATGATTAGGGATTTAATTCGTAAGCACTCTAGCGTGGCATCTAAAATTAGAAAAAATCAGCGCTATTATGATGGTAAACATAAGGTTCAAGGGCGAACTAAAAAAATAAAGGGTTCCAGTAATAATAAAGTTGTATGTAATCACGCAAAGGATATAAGCGATACTGCGACGGGTTACTTTTTAAGCTCGGCTATATCATTTTCTACAAGTGACAAGAAAATGAATATTGATAAACTTACAGACGCATTTGATTTGGCTGATGTTGACGATGTTGATCATGACAATGCGCTTGATATGAGTGTTGCAGGTGTTGCGTATGAGTATGTCTATGTTAAAGAAAATGAGACAACACCAGTATCAAAAAATCTAGAACCGGAACATACATTTCTAGTATGTGATGATACTATTGAAGAAAATATTCTTTTTGGGGTTTATTACTATCGCTTTAAAGATGCTGTTACCGGAAAGTACAAATACAAGGCTACTGTTGGAACAGAAAATTATATCTATGAGCTGCTGCTTGAAGGAACTTATGAAAACAATGTTTATGTAGATGAAGAACCAAAAGAACATTTTTTAGGTGATGTCCCGATTATTCAGATTCTAAATAATAAAAATGGAGTTGGTGATTTTGAACAACAGATTAGTTTAATTGACGCTTACAACACGTTGATGAGTGACCGCGTAAATGACAAAGAACAGTTTGTTGAAGCACTTCTTGTAGTTTATGGGGCTTTGATGGGCGATGATGAAGAAGAAGTCAGTGAGGTAGTTAAGATACTTAAAGAAAATGGTTTACTTGAGTTACCGCTTGATGCAAAAGCAGAATACATTGCTAGAACTTTTGATGAATCGGGAATGGAAGTATTAAGAAAAGCTATTAAAGAAGATATTTATACATTCAGCCATGTTCCTAATCTTACTGATGAAAACTTTGTTGGCAACAGTTCAGGTGTGGCAATGGAATATAAGTTACTTGGTCTTGAGATGATAACTAAAACTAAAGAGCGTTATTATAAAAAGGCACTTAAACAGCGTATAACATTGTATTGTAATTATCTTAATCTTAAAGCGATTTCGATTAATCCAACTGCAATCATTCCAACTTTTTCAAGAGGACTGCCTAAGAACTTGTTGGAGCTGTCTCAAATTATAACTAATTTAAAAGGTTTCGTATCACAGGAAACATTGTTGAATCAGCTTGATTTTGTTGAAGATGCCCAAACTGAAATTAAAAAAGTTGATGAAGAGAACGACAAAGCAGTGGAACGTCAGCAAAAAATGTTTGGTGTAGCAGATAATGTACCGTTTAACAACTCAGGGGGTGAAGATGATGAAGAAGCTGATGGGGAAGATAAAAACAAAAATAAATAAACAGCTAAAAAAGATTCTGCTCCCAATAATAAAGCTGCTTAACAAATTTATGAAGTTTCTTATTGAGGTATTGGAGTGAGTAACTACTGGCGTAATAGACAGGCTGAACATATTCAAAGAGCTATGGAAATCGCAGAAGCCTCAAGTCAGGAACTGGCAAAGCTTTATCAAAAATCCTGTTATTATTTTAATGAACAGATCCAGGGTGTTTTTGATAAATACAGGAAAAAGCATAGTTTAAGTGAAGCTGAAGCCAAGGCTCTGTTAAATGATTTAACTGATCCAACTTCATATGATCAGATGCTTAAAAGATTAAAGGCAGGAGCTAAAGGTGAGGAAAGAAAAGAACTTCTTAAAGAACTAGAAGCTCCAGCGTATCGATATAGAATCAATAAGCTTCAGGACTCACAGAAGAATCTCGATGTGATGATGAGAGAAGTCTACAAGCGTGAAAAAGAAGTCAATACACTCACGTATATTGATGTAGCATATGATTCTTATTTTAACTCAATCTATAATCTCCATGAAAGAACCAGTATAGCCTTTAGCTTTGAAAATATTGATCCAGAGGTTACCGATAAATTACTTAATTCTAAATGGAGTGGTAAAAACTATAGCGAGCGTATCTGGGATAATACCCAGAATTTAGCAGACTCAGTCAAAGAAGAAATGCTGATGGGTGTGTTAACTGGTAAAAGTGAAAAACAGATGGCTGATACGATCGTTGAAAAGTTTGCTGTCGGTGCTTATAATTCCAGAAGACTTATTTGTACAGAGAGTGACTTTATTAGTAATGCTTTAGATATGGAAGCGTATCGAGAAGCTGATATTGAAATGGTACGTTTTTGTGCGGTGCATGATATGAAGACATCTCCAATCTGTCAAACACATGACCATTCAACTATACCGCTTGATAAAGCAGTGCAGGGGGTAAATGTTCCACCATTACATCCAAACTGCAGGTCATCAACTGAGCCGGTTATTAATAAGGTAATTGAAGCTAAGATGAAGCGTAGAGTTAGGGATCCAGTCACAGGTAAAGATAAAATTGTTAGTGCTAATCAAAACTACCAGGAGTGGTTAAGAAATCAGCAAAAAGAACATGGTAAAGATAACGTTGAAACCTTCAGAAAGAAACTCTTAAATGCTAAAAAGGATCGTGAACAATTTAAGCGTTATAAGAGTGTTATTGGTGGTAAAGAGTTGCCAGAAACGTTCGCAAAATTTCAAGATTTGAAGTATAATGATGGTAAGGATTGGAAAGACTTAAAATTATTATACAAAGCGACAAATAACGGATGGATACTGCATAAACATCTTGATTATGTATGGCAAGGTGAGCAGGGATTTATCCCAACAGGTGCAGCTTTAACGAATACACATATTATCGCGGGAAAAGGTAACGATAAAACTCTTAGAGCAGCAAAAAGATTATCGGAAAAATACGGCGGGAACATTGATAACTGGTCTAAAAAAGTTGCAAAAGTTACGTCAGATAAATATATATTTGATGTTCATTGGTATGAACATGATAAGCATCAATATGAACCAAAAGTGAAATTAAGAAAGGATAGAGATTAATATGAAAACTATAATGGTTTATCAGTGTGAACTTGATAAAGAAATAAAAATGGAATTGTATGGAAAGCTCAGATATATTGGTAAGTCATTTGGTGTTGACGGTTTAACTAACAATCAAGTTTATGATTGTGTTGGTGTTGATAGCGGAATGCTTCGCATTGTTGATGACAGTGAAGAAGATTATCTTTATCCTACGTCTCGCCCTAAAGCAGCTTATGATCATGAATATGAAGGCGGAAGATGGGAAGTTGTTGAAATTTATAATGATGCATTGAGAAAGGAACTTGAGTTATATGGCTAAAGACGACAGTTATACGAAAATAACAGAGCTAATGACAAGATGGAGTTATATTTCAAGATTAGACTAATTCTATTATTAATTTGGATAGCTATATGCACAGTATATTTGATTTATAAATTTATAAAACACGTTAATTGATTTGTAGCGTGTTTTTATTTTACCTAAAAGGAGGTGGTTAGATGGCAAAACTAAAAGTTGTAAAGAATATGATTGATAAGAATACTGGTCTTTCTTACCGTGAAGGAGCCTTAATGACAGTTGCTGATCCTAAACGCATTAAGGAGTTAGTCGATGCGGGTGTTGCAGTTGAAATCAAACAAGTCCAGAAAGAAAAATCAAATTAATTACGGTGAGAGAAATCTTGCCTTTTATTATGTCCAAAAACTTATGACAAAAAACTGTGGGATAGTCATACGGACTTAAAATGGAGGAATTTATGAGTAAAGATTTATTTAGAAAGTGGCCATTAGCGTATTCATTAAATATTCAATTGTTTGCTGATGAAGGCGCCAGTGATAGCGACAGTGAAGACTCTGGAAACGAAGATGGCGATGATGGTGAACATCAAGAAAATCCTAGAACATTCACTCAGGAAGAAGTAGATAAAATAATTAAAGGCAGAGTGGCTAAAGAACGTAAATCCTGGGAAAAACAACTTGCTGATCAGCAAACAGAGGCTGAAAAATTAGCAAGCATGAATGAAAAGGAAAAAAAGGCTTATCAGGAACAGAAAAGAATAAAGGATTTAGAAAACAGAGAAACAGCAATTACTAGAAGAGAGCTTACTGCACAGGCTAAAGAACAGTTGGCTGATAAAGGGCTTCCGGTTACATTAGCTGAGATTTTGAATTTTTCTGATGCTGAAAGCTGCAACAAATCAATCGAAACTGTAGAAAAAGCATTTCAATCAGCAGTAGAAAAAGCAGTAGAGGACCGTATCAAAGGCGGTAAGCCGATTAAAAAAGCAACTGATGATAAAACAACAGATGCTGAACTTATTTATAAAAATATGATGGGCAAATAGAAAGGATGATTAATTTATGCCAATTAACACATTAGCAACAGCTACTTTATTTCAACAGACATTAGATTTAGTAGCACAACAGGAAGCATTGACAGGATGGATGGAAGCAAATGCCGGTCAGGTAAGATACAGCGGAGGTGCTGAGGTAAAGATTCCTAAAATTGCATTACAGGGGTTAGGAGCCTATGATCGTGATAACGGTTATCAACAGGGTGCAATTAACTTGTCTTATGAAACAAGAACAATGACTCAAGATCGTGGGCGTAAGTTTCAATTGGATCCTATGGATGTTGATGAAACAAACTTTGTAGCAACAGCATCTACAGTAATGGGTGAATTCCAAAGAATGTGGGTAGTACCGGAAATCGATGCATATCGTTTATCAAAATTGATTACAACTGCAATTACTAAAGAAACTATGGTTGAATACGGGTATACACCAGAGAAAACAACAATGTTAGAGAAGGTAAAGACAGGAATTTCTAAGATTAGAGATAATGGGTATAACGGAGATTTAGTAATTCATATGACAGCAGCAGCAAAACTGCAGTTAGAGTTAGAAATGGCGGGGAAACTTACTTCTGTTACATTCTCTCAAGGTGGTATTGATACAATTGTTCCTGCAGTTGATCATGTACCAATCATTGAAACACCACAAAACAGAATGTATTCTTCAATTACAATCTATGATGGTAAAACAACAGGTCAAGAACAAGGCGGATATGTGAAAGGAACTAAAGCGTTGGAGGCAAACTTTATTATTGTTCCAAGAGCAACACCAATCGCTATTTCTAAACAGGATGTAATGAGAATCTTCGATCCATTGACAAATCAAAAAGCAAATGCATGGGCAATGGACTATCGTAGATTCCATGAATTATGGACTTTAGAGAATAAAGAAGATTCAATTTTTGTAAATATCAAAGATGCAAAACTAATTGAATAGGGGGGTGTCGATATGCGTGTTTTAAAAGAAAATGTAGAACTCATTATCGATGAAAAAGAATTTTCTAGGTTTGCAAAGCTTGGCTACAAAAGAATTGATGTATCAGAACAGTCTAATCAAGATACGGACAAAAAAGTTCCTTTATATAAAATGAAGCTGGAGGATTTAAAGAAAACTGCTGAAGAACTTGGTTTGGATAGTGACGGGCTGAATTGTGATGAACTTCGTAAAATCATTAAGGATGCTCAAGGTAATCAGTAATGACTATCGAAGAAGAGTTTAAGAAAGTAACAGGAGAAACTGACGATATATCGGTTTCTCTTTTTCTTGATAAAGCTGAGGAAACTGTTCTTGAAAAAACTAATCGCCCGTCATTGGTGAAAGAACTTGAACATTTCAAGTTTGATCTTGCAGTTGCGAGATATGAACGAGATGGTGAATCCGGGGAGTCAAGTCATAGCGAGGGCGGAGTAAACCGCAGCTATCGCAGTGAAGATGAGATACTTTCGGGTATCGATAAATATAGACTTAGTGCTGTTGCTAGGAGGCGATTAAATGCTAAGAAGAAAGATGAAGAAATTCAAACTTAGAAAATATATCGTAAAAAAAGATACTGAACGTAATACAGCTTTAGAATATCTTGATCCTGTTGGAGGTGAAGCGGTAATCTGGCCAGCTGGTGGAAAAGTACAAGCGGAACTTTATGGGCTAAGACTAGCCTATATGCTTAACATGAATTATTATGGTGATTTAAATATAAGTGAAAATGATGCCATATGTATAAATATTGATGAGCCGGAATATAAGGTGGTTTCAATTAAGAGCTATCCCAAATTTAAATTCATTGAGTTGGAAAAATTAAGATGACATTTCAAAATGCGGATAAACTCATAAAAAAGCTTAATTTAATGTCTAATGAAGTTCAGGGTGAAATCTTAAAGAAATCAGTAAAGCGAGGTGGTCTACTTGTACAAAAGCAGGCACGTCTTTTGGTTAATTCTAAGAGCGGTAATTTAGGTAGGTCAATCAAGGAAAGAACAGAACAGAGGCCTAGTGGAGCAAGCAGTACTATTTACACTAATCTTGATTATGGCATTTACTATGAGCTTGGAACAGGTCCCAATGGTCAGGAAAACCATGCGGGTATTTCTCCAAATGTTAATCCTAAATATTCACAAACTGGATGGATGATACCTGCTGATGCTATGAGTGTTGATGATGCTGAGTATTATGGCTTGGGTGTTGTAGAAAGCGGTGGTGAAGTTATCGGATACCGTACTAATGGTATGCCGGCACGGCCGTATCTCTATCCAGCGCTGCATGATCAGAAAAAAGATATTACTAAAGAGATGAATAGATATATTGGAAAGGAAATAGTCAAGGTGATGAAAAAATGATCAATATTAAAGATAAGATAGTTGAGCAGCTTGAAAAAGTTGTTGATAATCTGAGCGATACATATCCTCAGGATTTCACAAATTTTCCAGCAGTCAGCTACTGCGAGGAAGAGAACTGTGTTTATGAAGTTACCGATGAAGGTGAAGCTTCATCACTAATTCGCATTAGGATTGATATCTGGAGCAATAAGAGTACTTCATCGACTGCAGTTGATATTGATAAGGTTATTGCTGAATTTGGTTTTAAACGTATTTCATGTTCAGATATTGGCGAGCCTTCGGGCATGAAGCATAAACTTATGAGATATGAAGCGATTGTAGATACAAATAAAATTTTTGCGTATCATAAAAATTAATGAAAGAGAGGTATTTATATGTTAGCAAATGGAGCAACTTTAGAGTATAAGAAAAAATCTGCTACTGAAAGTAATTATACAAAATTAAAAGGATTAAAAGAAATTCCTGAAATGGGTGTTGATCCTGAAAAAGTAGAGAATACAGATCTTGATGATACCGTTAAACAGTATGAAATGGGTATCGGTGATGCAGGTGATATCACCTATAAATTTAAATATGAAAATACATCAACAGACAGTCCATATCGTTTGATGAGAGCTTTGGAGGAGAGTGGGGAGATCGCTACTTTTAAAGAAACATTAAAGGATGGAACTACAACTGAATTTGATGGTCAGGTTTCTGTTAAAAGAACTGGCGGTGGAGTTAATGGTGTTATTGAGTTTAACTTAAACATTGCACTTCAAAGTAAATTGACAATCACTGACCCGGAAATTGCATAAGGAGGCAGCTATGGAAGAAAATAAAAGAATCCCATGGGCTACGTGGGAAGTCGATGGAGTTGAGTATAAATTAAAACTCACAACAAGTGTAATTACTAAACTTGAAGAACAGTTTAAGACTAATCTTGTTAACGTCCTGGATAATGGTGTTCCAGCGTTAAAGATTATGCTTACAATTACACATGGTGCTATGCAAAAATTTCACCACGGTATCAAATATAAGGATGTAGAAGAAATGTTTGAAAAATATGTGGATGAGGGAGGATCACAAACTGCATTCATGACAGATGTGTTTTTCCCGATTTATCAAGCGTCGGGTTTTTTCTCTGGTTCAATGGCAGAAATGATGAGCGAGAAGTTGGACGAAGCCAAAGAACAACTGTAACTAATATATCAGACTTAATAAATGGGATTTACCCAAATGCAGTTGACTGCGGGATAGATCCTTTTTATTTTTGGGAACTAAGTTTAGATGAAATCAAGGATATTATTGATTCTTTTAATCGAAAAGAGATAATGAAACAAAAACAACGGGCTATAGATAACTCTATTCTGGCTGACCAAATCATCAGAGGAATTGGATTATTATTTTCTCAAAAAGAAGACAATGTTGAAATTAAGCAAATATGGGATTACTATCCTGACTTATTTGAGGAAGAAAAGAAAAAAGCAGAGGAGCAAAAAGAAATAAACGAATTAGAGGAATTTAAAGAAAAAAGAAAAAGGTTCGCTTATAACCATAATAAACAGATTGGGGCTGATGACTAAGGACAGTAGAAGAATTAAAAGTAATAATCAACGCTGAAACAAAGCAGTTTAGAGATGAACTTGCAAAAGTTCAAACTCAAATGAAATCAGCTACCCAGAATGTTACTGTGCAGACATCTAAAATAAAATCAGCTATATCAGGTATAAAATCAGCACTTGTAGGATTAGCGGTTGGAACTGGACTGTTAAAACTTGGTAAAGAGGCTTTACAGGTTGCAAGTGATCTTACTGAAGTGCAAAACATTGTAGATGTAGCGTTTGGCTCCATGGCGTGGAAAGCTGAAAAGTTTTCTAAATCAGCACTTGAAGCATTTGGGATGAGCGAGTTAAGCGCCAAGAAAACATCGGGCACTTACATGACTATGGCTAAAAGTGCCGGTATAAATGAAAACGCAGCCAGTGATATGGCGGTCACTTTGGCAGGTTTAACAGGTGATGTCGCATCATTTTATAACATATCTCAAGATCTTGCTGATGTGCGTTTAAAATCTGTTTTTACAGGTGAGACAGAAACTTTAAAAGAGCTAGGTGTTGTAATGACTCAAACAAATCTCCAGGCTTATGCATTGTCACAAGGTATTAATAAAAATATAAGTGATATGAATCAGGCAGAGCAAACAACTTTAAGATATAACTTTGTTTTGGATAGATTAGCCTTTGTTCAAGGCGATTTCGCAAGAACAAGCAGCAGCTGGGCTAATCAAATTCGTATTCTTCAAGAACGTTTTAAACAGCTTTTAGGAATTATCGGAAATGGCTTGATTGCTGCATTAACACCTGTTGTTCAATTTCTTAATATGATCATTAGTAAACTTATTACATTCGCGAATGTTGTAAGTGCAGTTTTTGGTAGGTTATTTGGAAAGAAGAGTGGAGGAGAACAAGCGGCAACTGGTTTTTCCGCGGCTGATAATGCAGCTAAAAGCGCTACATCTTCTGCAGGAGGATTAAATAATGCCCTAAAGGGTACTGAGGGTCAAGCCAAGAAAACGGCTAAGGCGCTAGGCTCATTAGCTGGATTTGATGAATTAAACACGATCAGTGCAAGTGATTCAAGTGCAGGGGCTGGTAGTGGTGCCGATTCAGGAGGTATTGGAGGCGGTGGCTATGCAATTGATCCAATTGATTGGGACAGTGCTTTTAAAGAACCTGACACAAGCGGTATCGAGGCTACTGTCGATAAAGTGATGGGCTATATCGATAGGCTTAAAACCTTTCTTAAGACCAATGCTCCTGTTATAACAAGTCTGTTGGCTGGAGTTTTAGCAGGTTTTGTTGCTTTTGAGGTAATAAAGAACTGGGCAGCGTTAACAGGTCCGATAAAGAGTTTATTCACTAATATAGGCGCATTATTTGCTTTATTTAAGGATGTAGGTGTAATAGAAACATTAAGTGTTATGCTTACAGGACTAAGCGCGCCAATGCTTGCGATAGCCGGTACGGTAGCAGCAGTTACAGCAGCGCTTGTTTATCTATATCAGACAAGCGAATCATTTAGAAATCTTGTAAATGAAGCAGTCGGAGCATTACTTGGAATACTTCAAAATTTCTATACAGGTTGCCTTCTGCCTATTTTTGATACACTGGTGATGTTGTTTAATACAGTACTGCTTCCGTTGGGAAGTTTGTTAACGGATGTATTTTTAACTGTGGTAGAAGCTATAGCAAGTATTGTTTTATCATTCTGGACTAACATTTTAGCACCAATAGCTGACTTTCTTGTCAGTGTTTTAGGTATAGCTATACAGGGTGTATGTGATGTTATTCAGGGCTGGATGCCAGCGATTAATACTGTTATTGGTATTTTATCAAAGCTGTGGAACACGATGCTTAAACCGATTGTTACGTTTATTCAAACGGCATTCATAACCGTTTTTGAAATTGCAGGTGGGATTATAACCACTGTTGCAAATGATATTTTAGAAGCTTTCCAGTTTGTTATTGATTTCTTTGTTGGGGTATTTACTCTTGATATAGAAAAAATGTGGGATTCTGTCTGTGGCCTTTTTGGCTGGGCATGGGATACTATATGTTTAATATTCTCGCCAATTGGTGATTTCTTTACAGACCAATGGGAAAATATTCAGGAAGCATTTTCAAGTGTAGGCGAATGGTTCAAAAATACATTTCAGGGAGCATGGGATAAAGTTTGCAGTGTGTTTTCAGGTGTCGGTAAATTTTTTGGAGACGTTTGGTCAAACATTACCAAAGCATTTGGCGATGTTGCAGGCTGGTTTAGAGGCAAATTCAGCGATGCATGGACAGCAGTTAAAAATGTATTTAGTACAGGAGGTGCTGTATTTGATGGTATCAAAGACGGTATTCTAAATGGCTTAAAGGCTGTTGTAAATGCAATTATTAAAGGAATCAATAAAGTAATTAAAATTCCATTCGATGGTATAAACAGTGCATTAAAATCAATAAAAAAAGTAAGTATTTTAGGACTTAAACCTTTTGACTGGATTAGCACGATAAGCGTACCACAAATTCCTTTGCTAGCTGAAGGAACAGTGGTAAACAAACCAACTTTAGGTATTTTTGGTGAGGCAGGTACTGAGGCTGTAATTCCATTGAAACGTAATACCCAGGGACTTGATCTGATTGCTGAAAAATTAGCAGATAGATTATCTTTTGATGGGGATAGTGGAAATGGAGCAACTTATGTCATTAATTTTGTTTTGGAAAATGGGAAGGTAATGACCAAGATGGTAATTGATAATATTAAAGAATATGAGGTACAAACTGGTAAACCAGTGTTTGATTATTAAGAGGAGGGTATATATGGCAAATGAAGCATTGATTAAAGTGAATGGTGTAGCTTTGTCTACACCTTCTGATATTAAAGTTGAAATTCAGGATTTGGACGGTGAAAGTGTTAGACCAGTGGCTACAGGTGTTCTAAGAAGAAATAGAATTAGATCAAATATGTTAAAAGTCACATTGACATGGAACATAACACCAACAATCGACATCATGAATATTCTCAATGCGGTAACTCCTGCTGAGTTTGACGCAGAACTATTTATTCCAACTCATGGAATCCGTGCCACTAGAAAAATGTATGCGGGAAACAAAAGTTATAATTACATTAGGACGAAAGAGGGACTTAAAGCTAAGTCCTTTTCTTTTGCATTGATTGAGGTGTAGTCATGCTAATTAAATACGGAAACTTAGATGTGACAAGTCGACTGCTTGACTATAAGATTTCAAGTTCTTTTGCGGAGGGGTATCTTATTGGTAATGTTCCAACAATCCAGCTGAATCTTAAGTTTGATAACTATGATGGAATTTTTGATAATCTCGATACTGAAGTGTATTGGGAAATTCAAGAAACTAATGCTTCAGATAAAAGATATTTTAAGATATATGATCAACCCGAAAAGTATACTAAATCGTTGAGTCTAAAACTGTATGACAATAACTATTCTCTAGATATTGCGTATGATACAAAACTTACATATCCAGTACAAATAAAAGACCAGTTGGATGAAATAGAAAGTCTAACTGGTTTTTCTATAATCAGAACTAATATTCCTGATTATGTATTGAATAAAGAAGTTGCGTGGTATGACAATACAATTGTTATAAGAAGTTATCTGGGCTGGATAGCTGAACTTTGCGGAGCTAACGTGTTTGCAAAGGGAATTAATTCGCTTGAATTTGTAAAAGTTACAAAGGATGTATTTGCAAACACAGATACCTTAACAAATTATGAAAAGAATGAAGTTTATAAAGTGACTCGTATATATGCAGAGAACGGATTGAATTCACTTGAAGCCGGTAATGAAACAGGAAATACGATGTTTCTTGATGCAAATAATCTTTACCTCGATGAACAATTGATTGTAGATTCTCTATACGAACAGTTCGATGGTTTAACATTCTATTCAGTAAAATCTGTAAAGATGATTTCTATTGATAATTTGTTACCAGGTAAATTGATTAATTATAATGATGAATTCAATTTTATGGTAATTGATTTATCAAATACATTTAAGGGTGGAAATTTTCTATTATCTGATATAGATGGAACCGTAACTACCAAAAATGAAGAACGTGTTATCAAGAGAATAAACAATACAACACGCATACGAAAGCTGCAGATAACGCAAGATCAAGAATCACTTAAACTGGATGTCATCGCAAAAGAGCAAGAAGGGCTTAATGAAAAAGTCGGGCAGCTTACAATTACTAATGAAGAAATTAACACTAAGATAGAAGAAATCAATACTAAGATAGAGGACATTGATACTTCTTTATATAGAGCTTTTATGATATCAGATGCAACTGTTTTAAATGAACAAAATAAATCAATTGTCCTGTCTTGTCAAGTTGTTAACGGGACTACTGATATTACACCTGACCAGACTGATATACAATTTCAATGGTATAAAAATGAAGAAAAATTTAAAACTGGCAAATCAGTGACATTGACAGGCAATGATATTGATGTAAGTGCTAATTTTAAGTGTATAGTTTCTATAAGCGGAATTGAATTAAATACAGGAAGTGTAACTATAACTGATAATAATGACATTGCTAATTTAGGCAACAGTTTTCTTGATGTTACCGGTTCACAGTTAGTACAGATTTTAAATACTGACGGAACTTATAGTCCTAACTGGGAAATTAACAATATTACGATTACTCCAGCAGTTTTAGATGGATTATTAAATGTGGATTTAAGTAATTGTGATATTGTCTTTAAAAAGATAATCAACAGTTCAGAAACTGGACTTACGAATGGTGAGAATGTTAGCAATGGAATATTGAATGTAAGTAAAAATATTATGACCAAGGCTAATCCGGCGGTTACATATGTCTGTTATGTATCGTATAAAAACACAAGTATTAAACTGTTTACGTCTTTTAGTTTAAATGTACTGGGTAAGGACGGGGCTGACGGTAGTGATGGAAAAGATGGAGCAGTGGGACCGCAAGGTCCAACTGGGGATGATGGTATTAGTGTGATTAGTATCACACCTTACTTTGCAGTTAATGCCAGCAGTACGACACCACCTGACAGCGGATGGATAACTGCTCAACCGGTTAGAGCAAATGGGCAGTATCTATGGCGCAAAGATACGACAAAATTTAGTGATAATACTACCTCAACAACAATTCCATTCGTCATTACCGGAGATAAAGGTGACGATGGTACGGTTCATAGTGCTACTGCACCTAGTGATAAAACTAAGTTATGGTTTGATACAACTGATAATCTTCTAAAATACTGGAACGGTACTACATGGGAAGTGACTAATGATTTTGCTGGTGATATCAATGATATGAAGCAGAATATTACTACTGAATATACTTCTGCGATCAACCAGCTTAAAGAATCGCTGACTACACTGGTTGAAAAACTACAGACTACCACTACTGACAATTCAACTTTGATAGAACAGTTATCATCACAGATTGTTCAAAATTCTAGTTCTATATCACTGGTTACAAACAGTATTAAAAGTATTACCGACAATATAAGTGGTCTGGCTACGAAAGAAGAAATTTCACAGTGGGCTAGATTTCAGGATGGTGTATTAGAACTAGGTGCAAGCAATAGTCCCTTTGCTGTTAAATTATCTAATACGGAATTAGGGTTCTATCAAAATGGAAGCAGAATAGCATATCTGTCAAACCAACAGCTTAACATTGAATATGCCATTGTAATGACAAAATTAAATATCGGAACATTCAGCTGGAATTATGATGCTACTGATGGTCTGACATTAACTTAGGAGGTGTGTGAATGGCAACTTTTGGAACAAGTAATAAATATATAAATTACAGTGTCAACAGTCAGGAATTAAGCTATGACATAAATTCAAATAGTTCAATTCTTAGAGTCTGGGTTGATGGATGGAGGACTAATACAGGGTATACAACAAGTGGATCTGGGACGGTGTACGCCCGTATAAATGGTGTTGTGTATAGTGCTGGTATCACTAGCTCTCAAAAGATTACATCAACACCGATTCGTTTGGGTACATGGGATGTTACTATTAGTCATGATGCTGACGGTTCAAAAGCTATAAGCGTTACTGGTTGGATAAGTCACAGTCAGTTCAGTTCAAGCGAGCAGGGTTATACACATACATTAACTACAATTCCAAGAGTGTCAGGAGTACGATGTGATGGTGGAACTTTTGGGAGTGCGTTAACTATTTATTTTGATAGAAAATCAGATAATTTTACTCACCATCTTTATTATAGTCTAAATGGTGGTCCTGAAACTGGTATAGGTGCTGACTACAGCACATCAGCTACGTGGACACCACCACTAAGTTTGTTAAATAGTGCAACAGGTGCGGACAGTACAACAATAATGTTTCGAGCATATACCTTTAATGGTGGAACGAACATAGGAAGCAGTACTTGTACTTGTACTGTTAAAATACCGACGAATATTGTTCCGACTTTTACAAGTATTACTGCAACACCGGTAAATCCATTTGGTTCACTCTATCTGCAAGGAAAATCCAGCATTAAATTAACAATTAACGGGGCATCAGGAGTATATGGAAGTACTATTAAAACTTACAGTATTAGTGGTGGAGATTACAGTTATAGTGGTGATAAAAATACATATACCACCGGTGTGGTTGATAAAAGCGGTGATATAACATTCACTGCAACGATTACTGACAGTCGAGGAAGAACAGCAAGTAAAACGGTTAAAGTCACGGTTACTGCGTATACACTGCCGACATTAACTTTTGAAACATACAGATGCGACAGTTCGGGAACTAAAGATATAATCAAGGGTACTTATATTTATGTTAAGCCTACATTTACTTATTGTGTTATAACTGGGAATGCAATAAAAACTAAAAGTATAAAAATAGACAGTACAAGTAAATCAACTGCGTTTAACAGTGGACAAGGATATGTATTTGGGACATATCCGCTACGCTCAACACACGAGGTAGAAGTATCAATAACAGACAATGTAGGAAATACAGTTTCAGTAACACATGAAATAGGTATTGGTAAAGTTATATTCAATGCTCCGCCACACAAAAACGGTGTCGGCTGGGGGCGTTATTGTGATAAAGAAGGTGAGTTTCAAATTGGTTATGATTTGAATGTATTTGGAGAGTTGTTGTTGAATGGAGTAAATCTAATAGATTTTATTTATCCTATTGGCAGTCAGATATACAACAGCAAAAAAGACTTCGATCCAAATAAATATTATCCAGGTACCACTTGGGTACGTATTAAAGGATATGTGTTGGCAGGTATTAATGAAGGAGATGGTTTACCAAGTCATTTAACTTTCGATAAAACTTCTGGAAGTAAAATAGGTACAACCCATCAAGAATTAAGAGCTTGGATTGGTGCTTATGATGCTAATGTAAATAATTTAGGATATAGAGCAGAGGGTAAAGTATCAGGAGAAAACTTTACTTATGGTTTTAACCATGGCGCAGCTATTGCGAATATAGGTTTTGATAGGATTAATCATACCACAATGGTATCTAACGCTAGTGGTCAAACACAAGTATCTGTTATTCAACCAACACAGTTAACTTATATTTGGGAAAGGACAAATTAGGAGATGAGATAATGATAATTGGTAAAATTATTCAAAAGGGGCTTTTAATTTCTTTAAAGGATACAGTAAACACATTTCAATATAGTGCAAATTTGAGGATGCAGTTCGTAAAAGATGAAAACTTTAAAGATTATATTTTAACTGGTTATTATAAAACCTTCGGAGAAAATAAGCCTAAACTTTTAGAAATAGATGAGCATGGATATTTTTATTTAGGTAAAGATATTTTTTTAAATGCTGGAACTGTTCAATTTTCGTTTTCACTAAATCATGTAGAAGGAAAAATTATTCATTTGGGCATAGTTGAATATATTGTAGAAAGAGCATTTGGCAGTGATAAAGAGGTACTTCCAGAGGATGAAGAAATATGGGTTACTATAGTCAAAAATGCTGCAAAAGACACAATAAAAGATGATGTTGAGCTTGTCAAACAAAAAGCAAACGAGGCATTACAAAGTGCATCTTTAGCAAATGAAAAAGTAAGCGAGGCACAAAAATATGCTAATAATGCAAATCAATCTGCATCATCTGTTTTAACTGCTAAAAATGATGCTATAGCTGCCTCAAGTTCTGCAATACAAGCAAAAAAAGATGCTGAGCAAAGTGCTAACAATGCTAAGGATAGTGCTAATACCGCTTTGGAAAATGCAAACAGATCGAGTGAAGCAATTGCAACAGCTACACAAATAGAAACTGAAATTGAAAATAAAGCTAATGATTTTGATAAGAAAGTAGAAACAGCAAACAGTACCTTTGATGAAAAAGTATCAAATGCTAACAAAGAAATAGATCCAAAAGTCCAAGAAGTTATAAAGCAAGCTCAAAAGGCAAAGGATGAGGCTGATAGAGCAACACAGGTAACTGATAGTAAGCTTGACAAGAATTTAGGCGCTGAAAACTGTGATAAAGTTCTTATAACTGATACTGAGGGTAATATTATAACTCAAAACAAAAAGGATTTTGAAGGCAGTGGAACTAGTGACTTCAACGATTTAGAAAACAAACCTCAAATAAACGGGATTGAATTAAAAAGCAATAAAACATCTAGTGATTTAAAGATGTACACTCAGGAGGAAGTAGACTATCTTTTAAATGATAAAATGGATAAACCGTACACAAGTGTAACGATCGGCGAGGATACAGTACTAAATGACTGTTTAGACGGTAACTTAAAAGTGGACAGTATAGAGGGTTACAGTTTGCAAGATAACACAAGTCCTAGTCCAACAATTCCTAGTGAGGTTAAAGGTGTAGATAAAATTAATATTAGAACAGTTGGGAAGAATTTGTTTGATAGCGAAAAATTTTTTAAGTTAGGGTATCAGAAATATTATCGTACATTTTTAGAATATGAAAATGGTGTGTTTCAAGTAGATAATCAAAATGAAGGTGGAGGATATGTGGAATTATCTAGATTAAGCGAGTTGAATATAAAAGCACCTTTTGTATTTTCGGTTGAATTAAACAGTGATGATTGTCAAGCAATAATAATAGCGATAGGTGAGACGGGAGCATGGGTTAAGCAGTTTCATTGTACTAAAGCGACTAATAGTGTAAGTATTAAACAAGATCCTAATGTGGATGATTATATGATTATGTTTAAAACCTCTGTAGCCGGTCATAAATTCGAGGTATCAAATATTCAAATCGAACAAGGTGAAAGTGCAACAGACTACGAACCATACATAGAGACAAGACTAGATTATACGTTAGATAAACCGTTACGTGAGTTACCAAACGGCGTTAAGGATACAGTAGAAAATGGTGTTGTTACGAGAAGAGTTGGAGAAATAACTTTTGATGGTTCAGAAGCATGGAATAGAAACAATGTGAACGACCCTAATAATTGGTTGTATTATCTTAGTATGTCACACGGTAAAGCAGATGGTTTATGCAACTCTTTAATGCACGAACCATTCAATATTGTAAACAAAGGTGCTGATTTAGCTAGTGTTGGTTTCAATCTTGCTCATAACGAAAAGAATATATTTATTAACGTTGGGTACTATATGGAACAAGCCGGGCTAACCAACACGGTAGCAGACCTAAAAACTTGGCTACAATCAAATCCTATTACTGTATGGTATGAACTAGCTACGCCAACTATAGAGCCAATTACCGAAGAATTGTTAAATGCTTTAAAAAAGTTAAAGACGTTTGCACCCGTTACTAATGTATTCATTGGTGGAGAGGTTAAACCAACTATTGTGGTTAAATATCCCCAAGATATATTAACTGTTGTAAACCGATTAGAAAGTAGGTTATTAACACTGCAAGAGGAGGCGGTAAAAAATGTATGATGTTGTAAAAGACGTGATTAATGAGGGAACATATGAGTTAGTCGATATTTTAAATAAAATTAATAAATTATGGGTAGAGAGCGTATTGTCGGAAGAACAGAGGGACGAGTTAGTAGAACTGGCCCGTTCTAAGGCTGTACCCGATAATTCCTATGCAGAAAATAAAGAACAGATTAATCTTTTATGGCGGGCGTTAGAGGATATTACGACTCGTATTACTGCATTGGAAAATGAGGGCGGTGTAGAACCTCCGACAGTTGAAGAGTATCCGGAATACGTGCAGCCGACCGGAGCACATGACGCGTATAATACAGGGGATAAAGTAACATTCCAGGGTAAGAAATATATTTGTAAAATGGATAACTGTGTTTGGGATCCGTTAGTTTACCCTGATGCTTGGGAGGCGACAGATGAATAATTTAATACGCAGAGCTGTAAAGCTCTTTTTTTGTTATCGAAAATAAAATAAGGTGAGGAAAATGAAAAAGATGAATGTTTTAAATAATATGAATTACATGGACACATACAATGCGATTACTGGAGCGGTAGTCGCTTTTTTAAGCTTTATTTTTGGAGAACACTGGATCCTGTTTGCATTATTCTTGTTATTTAATGTGATTGACTGGATCACTGGTTGTATGAAATCCAAACTGGCTAATAAAACAAACTCAACAAAAGGATGGATGGGAGTTTTAAAGAAACTTGGGTACTGGATCATGATTTTATTAGCGTTTTCAGCTTCTGTATTATTTATCGAAATTGGAAATACATTGGGAATTGATTTAGGAGTTACAACCTACCTGGGATGGTTTGTTTTAGCTTCTTTAGGAATAAACGAACTAAGAAGTATTGTAGAGAATTTAGTTGAAGCAGGTTATAATGTACCGACGGTTTTAACAAAAGGATTAGAAGTGGCAGATAAACTAATTAACAAAGAAAGTGAGGAACAGTAATATGGCAACAGTAAAACAATTATTAGACTTAGCAAGAGCGTGGATTGGTTGTAGAGAAAGCGATGGTTCTCATATGGAAATTGTTAATGTATATAATGCTTATACACCATTACCACGCAATTATAAAGTTAAATCGAATGATAGCTGGTGTATGGTATTTATTTCAGCTTTGTTTATTAAGGTGGGGCTTGCGAATTTATGCCCTTTGGAATGCAGCTGCGGTAAAGCAATTGAAAAAGCTAAAGAAATGGGTATCTGGGAAGAAAATGGGGCTATTACTCCTAACGTAGGAGACTTAATTATGTATGACTGGAATAAAAAGGATGGATGGCCAGAACATGTCGGTATCGTAGAAAGCGTTAATGGTAATACATTTACAGTTATCGAAGGTAATAAAAATGATGCAGTAGGACGTAGAACTGTAAATGTGGGAAGTGCAAGCATTCGTGGATTCGTTAAGCCTATGTACGATGGTGCTACACCTAATATTAGTGATATTCCACAAGCTGAAAATAACGCTGATACAACTGTAAACTATAAAGTAAAGGTAAATACACCAAGCGGCGTAAACTGTCGTAATGCTCCAAACGGTGCAAAGGTTAAGGCTTATGCCAATGGTACAGAATTAACTATTTCTAAAGAGGAAAATGGTTGGGGATTTACTGGCGAAGGCTGGGTATCTCTACAATATTGCAAAGTTCAAGATAGTGTAGCACAAAATTTAGGGACTTATGAAGTAACTGCCTCTGATTTAATTGTGCGTGATGCCCCAAACGGAAAACCAGTTGGTCATAACAAATTAACCGCTGATGGTAAAAATCACGATAAAGACAAGGATGGCGCTTTGGATCGTGGTACACGTGTAACTATCTCTAAAATTCAAAATGGTTGGGGAAAATGTCCAAGCGGATGGGTTTCTATGCAATATTTAAAAAAGGTAAAGTAATGAAACGTATAGAAGTATCTGTTTTAGCCGCTCTAGCGCTATTATCATTATTACTGGGAATTGCCCTGGTACAAGAAAAACAAACCACTAGAAACCTAAAAACCAATCTAGAATTAACAAAGCAGGAACTCTATGATGCTAGAGGTGATAGAGATTATTATCAAGGACAGTATAAAAAATATTACGAACTGTCCGAAGAACTTCAAAATCAGATGGGTGTTTATGCTTATTAATAAAGTTTATCTAAAACACGGTGCTGAAGATGTTCACGGTAGCAAATTAAATACCCGAATAGAATACACCCTTATACATAAGGGGCTATCTCATAGCATAATCACTTCTGGATATGGTAAAAAAATATATATCAATAATAAATATATAAAAAGAAAACCTAGGTCGTAGTGATCTAGGTTTTTTTTGTATTTTTTGGGTAAAATAGAAGTAATAGTGAAATTGAGTGAGTATATAATAGTAAGATGTATTTTAAACAAATTTAAAAAGGAGTGTGAAATACGGTGTTAATGTACAAAATAGGGATTATTATATTGAATTTTTATGTTATTATATGTATAATTCATCTATTAAAATATGTTACTAGTAAAAAAAATCACAACCTTTACAAAGGTAAATACACAAGCAACCGTAAAGATGGTATAATTAAGAAAAGAAAAGGGGAAATGATTATGAGAATCGAAGGAGGAAAATACGCTGTATTAGATGTAGCAAGGTATGCAATTAATTATTCTTGGGAAATAAATTCACCTATTTCTAATTTAAAATTGCAAAAAATTTTATATTTGATTCAAGCAAATTTTTTAAGAAGTTTTAATAGAGCTTGTTTTAAGGAAAATATAGAAGCATGGAGCTATGGACCGGTTGTTCCAGAAGTTTATAGAGAATTCAGAAAATTTGGATCAGATTTTATTAATAGAATAGATTGTTTTTACACTTTTGAAAAAGATAAATTTTCACCAGTTAAAAAAGAATTTAAATTTAGTATTCCTGATGAAGAATTAGAAGTTATTAAGGGGGTCGTAGATACATGTAAAAATTTTTCTGCTTCTTATTTAGTGGATTTAACACATCGGCAGGAGCCATGGAAAAAGAATTATAAACCATACCAAAATAGAATTATTGGAATAAACGATATTGCGGAGTATTTTTGTAATGAAGATAAATAATATAGTAATTGATCCAAATAATAATCCAAATGATAACGCAGGTAAACAAAATTCTTTTGATGTAAGAAAGAAAAAAACATTATATTTGATTGAATTGATGATTAGCCCTATTGAAGATGCGAATGCAATAGAAGAAAAAGTTAAAGATATTTACAAAAAAATTGAAAGAGATTTTAGAAATGATAGACTATTATATTCGACTATCTCTAATAAAGTGTATGAAATGCAAGATCAGGAACTTGATGATTTGCAATCAATATGCGAACAATTAGTTTTGTATGCAGAAAATAAAGGTGATAGTAGTATAGAGAAAATAGTTCTAAAACTTACAGATCATGTGAATCTAGCGTTGGCACAAGAAAGATTTATATTAGATAAAAACCAAAATACTCTTGATGAAAGTAAGGATAGAATACAGGAATTCATAGATAAAGAGGGCGAGCTAACAAATAAAATAGATAATATGACAACACAAACAATTTCAATACTGGGAATATTTACAGCTATTTCATTTGTTGTTTTTGGAGGTATATCATCTGCTTCCAGTATCTTAGAAAATGCTAGCAAATTATCTATGATGAGATTAATATTATTAGCAAGTATATGGAGTTTAGCAATATGTAATTTAGTGTTTTTTCTTTTATATTTTATGGCAAAATTAAGCAAAATATCTATAAAAACAAACCCAAAACCAGGTGCTAATATTTGTAGGCGACATCCGTATATAGTTATAATTAATTTTGTATTGAGTAGTATATTAGTTTTATCATTGTGGGGATGCTTGGTTGAGATAACAACTGGTGTCGAATGGTTAAAAGCAATAGTTAATAACAATAAAGATTTTTTATTGATTGGAACAGTAGTTTTGATTTCAGCGATAATTATTTTGTTTATAATTATCTTGTTTAAAGTGAATGATAGTAAAGATGATTGAAACTATTAAAATACATAAAATTTAGACCTAGCTCATTTCGAGCTAGGTTTTTTGCATTGAAAAAACGTATTAAAATGTACTAAATAAGTAACAAATAAGTAACAAATCGCCTGAAATCCGCATTCTAGCGTGTGTTTTTTTTCAAGACTTGAAATTTTTTCATGGTTTATTAAAAATAATGAGCTTTACGATTAGTCCGTTAATCGGTTAAATGACTAGTATTTATTAGGATTTGTATTATTTTTATAGATTTTGTAAATATCATTAGAACTTAGATAATATAAAGATTATTTAAAATAAAAAAATATTTTTATGATATAATAGCTTGTGGAGGAGAGGATAATGCAACAATTAAAGAAATTTATTTGTTTATTACTATTTCTTTTTATAATGACAGCCTGTCAAGAAAAAATAGCATATGATAAGGAATGGGCGGCAAATTTTGCACAGCAGCAAGTTAAGGCTATGGATGGATATCGTCTGGAGGGAGTATATTTTTATCAAGGAAATCATATTAGGGTAAATGATCAAAAGGTTGGTAAGGCAGTTGTCGTGAAAGCAGTAGTTAGATACTATGATGTTTTTAAGGATCCAGACAAATATGAGCTTGTTTCTGTTTTTGATGAATCAAACATTGATTTAGCAGGACAAGGATATATTTACGGTGAAGATGGAGATAGGTTATTAGGGGTCGATCAAATAGATGTTTATGATTCCAATCAACCAATTAAGTATCTTCGGGCTATGGATGATAAAGACATTAGTGAAGTTAATCGAAAATTAAATACTGTGCAAATAAAATAAAAAAGCATCTTTAAATTGTTCCCTATAGAGTAAACACGATAAATGTGTTTTCTATAGGGTCAGTTTAGTATGATGCTTTTAGTTTACCAATTTTTTATAATGCCTTTTACTAAAGTAACTAGGTCTTTTTCTGCTTTATTAGCCGCTTCTACAACTTCTTGGTGATTTAATTCTTGGTTTGAAAGTCCTGCGGCTTTATTAGTGATCAACGAAATTCCCAGAGTTTTCATATCACAGTGACGAGCAACAATGGCTTCTGGTACAGTGGACATTCCCACTGCATCAGCACCTAAGGCTCTATATGCTAATATTTCTGCTGGTGTTTCATACATTGGGCCTTTAAAAAAAGCATAGACACCATCTTTTAAACTAATATTATTGTCATCGGCAACTTGATGAGCAAGTTTTCCTAATTTTCGATTATAGACTTCACTCATATCTTTAAAACGAGGGCCGAATTCATCGAGATTAGGACCACGTAGTGGGCTTGGGGCAAATAAACCAATATGATCTTTAATCAGCATAATTTGTCCAGGATTTAAATCTTCACGGATTCCTCCGCAAGCATTAGTTAAAATTAAATTATCAATTCCCAGTCTTTTAAATACACGAATTGGCAGTGTAACAATATCCATGTCATTGCCTTCATAATAATGAAAACGTCCTTTCATGGCAATTACTGTTTTATTTTCTAATGTACCGATAATTAACTTGCCGGCATGTCCAATGAGATTAGAAATCGGGAAATGGGGGATATCGCGATAATCTAATTCGATAGGATTTTCAATTTCATCTGCAAGTGGGCCTAGACCTGAACCGAGAATGATTGCTAAATCAATTTTTCCATGATATTGGGTCTTAATATAGTTTGTTGCTTCATTGATTTTAATGTACATATGTCATACCTCCTAGACTCAATTATAGCATAAACTTTTAAGATGTATTATAATGAAAATAGAAAAAGTGGTGAGAACGTGGAACGAAAATTAAAGACTCGACATTTATATCGACATTTCAAAGGCAAACTATATTATGTTATGAATATTGGGTTAGATAGTGAAACATTGGAGGAAGTTGTTATTTATCAAGCTATGTATGATGATAAAAAATATTTATTCGTTCTTTAGAAATGTTTTTATCAAAAGTTGATATAAAGAAGTACCCAAATGTAGAATAAACATATCGTTTTGAGGAGTACGAGGAGGAAGACTGATGAATCAAGCGGCATATCGATTAGAACAGACGAAATTAACAGATAGTAAGGTTTTTCGTGATGCAGTACATAATTATATTCATGTAGATCAACCATTGATATTAGATTTAATCAATAGTCATGAAATGCAGCGACTTCGGAGAATCAAGCAATTAGGCGGGACGCATCAGGTCTATCAAAGTGCGGAACATTCGCGTTTTTGTCATTCTTTAGGGGTTTACTTTATTGCTCGAAAAATGATTTTTAATAGTGCAATTGGAGCCTATTTAAATGATTATGATAAGTTAACAGTAATGTGTGCAGCTTTACTCCATGATATTGGTCATGGTCCATTTTCGCATTGTTTTGAAGATGCCTTTGATTTAAACCACGAAGCATATACAATTAAAATTATTAACGGAAAGACCGAAGTACATGATCTTTTAGAAAAATTTGATCATGGTTTTTCACATAGAGTAAGTAGTGTTATTGAAAAAACACATCCTAATAAAATTTTAGTACAGATGGTTTCGAGTCAACTTGATGCTGATCGGATGGATTATTTACTTAGAGATTCTTATTTTAGTGGTACTACTTATGGGCAATTCGATTTATCCCGAATTTTACGAGTGATGGCTGTTTGTGATGGAAAGATCGTTTTTAAGAATTCTGGTGTACAAGCAATCGAGAATTATATTTTAGCCAGATATCATATGTATTGGCAAGTTTATTATCACCCCACAGCCCGGAGTTATGAACAGGTATTAATTAGTATTTTTAGGAGAATGAAAGATCTTTATGCAGCTGGTTATGATTTTGGAGATATTCGTTATTTAAAGCCGTTTCTTGATGGACATGTCGATGAAAATGATTATACTAAATTAGATGAGGGGATCGTTTTTTATTATTTTACAGTCTTAAAAGAAGGCAATGACGAGATTTTGAAAGATTTATGTACACGCTTTTTAGATCGACGATTGTTTATTTATCATGATCTGCTCGATCAACATGAAAAACAATTAGCTGAATCATTTTATGAAAAAAAAGGCTATGATCCTCGTTATTATGTTGTAAGTGATGATCAAAGCCAAGTTCCCTATCGTTATTATGGAAATACTGAAGAACTCAGTGAAATTGAAATATTAATTGATGAAGAACTCCGGTTTTTACCAGAAGTATCAGAAATTGTTGGGGCAATTGTAAATTCTAAGAAAAATAAAAATGATCATAAGATTTTCTATCCCGAAGTGTAAACTTCGGGATTAGTCTTTTTTAAACCAATAGACTGTACCATTTTCATCAAAATCACCGGTTAGTGGATTGATTGCAATCTGCTGTAGGTCTTCGGTTGGCTGATACCATGTAACATCTTTGTTTTCATTGGTATAGTTTAAAACATCGATAACGGTTTTTTTAGCAACAGTTTTGTCATCAGCTGTTTCCATTTTACGATTGTCATCGTAGCCGACCCAGCTGGCAACCAGGACTTGTGGATTATAAGCTACAGCCAGGTTATCAACATCGGTACTACCAGTTTTACAGGCGTTGATATTATCAAGTTGATAAGAAGCCATTGTTGCTTGAAGATAGGTACTAAATGTACTATTAAATGTAGATGTTAATAGCTGTGATAATTCTAAACAACTATCTTGCTCTAGCAATTGTTTATCTTCTTGTTCGTGCTGGTAAAGGACTTTACCATCATCATTAGTAATTTTTTCAATTGTATAGAGATGATTGTATTTTCCTTCACTAGCGAGACAATTATACATATTGGCAAGATTATATATGTTTGTATTTAAAGTCCCAAGTGCCAGTGAGGCATTTGCTTTGACGTCCTTGATTCCAAATTTTTTGATTAATGAAGCTAAGTTATCAGTTCCTAAAAATAGATGTGTTTTAACGGCGAAAATATTATCAGATACAGCAATAGCTTGAGCTAACGTAACATCTTTATATGCATATTTATCGTTAAAATTACTAGGACTGTAAGTGCTGTTATCGTCAAGTTTAAAGGTAGTAGGTTCACATAAAAATGTGGTTGCCGGAGTGAAACCGTTTTCTAGCGCCAGGTAGTATAACAAAGGTTTGATTGTACTGCCGATTTGTCGATTAGCTTGAGTGGCACGATTGAATTGTGAGCTGGCATAGTCTTTACCGCCGATAATAGCAAGGATTTTACTGGTATATGGTTCAACAACGATACTCGAGGTTTCGACTTTACTATCCTTAGTATATTCACTAGCACTTTTTTCCACTACTTTTTGGTAATCTTGATTAAAACTTGTATACACATTTAAACCTTGATTCAAATATGTATTGTTGTAGTAACCAAGTTCTTCGAGTTCATCAATAACGGTATCTTTATAGTAATTATTAGCCATATTATCATCTACTTTATGCGTTTCAGCAAGATTAAGATCACTATCAAGAACCTGCTGTTTTTGAGTTACGGTAATTTCCTTACAGTCGATTAGAGCGTTTAAAACGATTGACTGTCGTTTTCGAGCTGCTTTAGCATCATTTAAGGGTGAGTAATAGGTTGGGCCATTAACTACTCCAGCCAACATACTGCTTTCATTTAAATCTAGTTCTTTAGCACTTTTACCATAAAAATATTGTGCAGCATTTTCAATACCATAAATTCCATGACCAAAATAAACGTTATTAATATATCCCTCGAGAATTTCATCTTTTGATAAACGTGTTTCTAACTGCATTGTCAAAAAAGCTTCTTTAATTTTTCGCGACCAGGATTTTTCGTTAGTTAAGTACAATAAGCGTGCATATTGCTGAGTTATCGTACTCGCTCCTTGAGATTTTTTTTGATTTGTGAAGTTTACTTTGAGGGCTCTCATGATTCCAATTGGATCAAACCCCCGATGGTCATAAAAGCGTTGATCTTCAATAGCTACAATACTTTCTTTAAAATAATTACTAACATTATTTAAAGTTACATAATGACCGGTATAGTCGTTGATCGACTGATAATAAATTTCTTGATTATCATCGTATAATTTTAAATAACGATTCTTGTTTAGATCCGGTTCCCCCATGCAATATGCAATAACATATAGTGATAGAAGTATGCCGGCTAAACTTGCTAAAATAGTTACAAATATTTTTACTAATTTTTTCATCATATCACCAAAAGTATTCTTGACGGATTTGTGTTATAATATGCACGGTGATAGAATGAAAAAAATAATTAAAGTAAATTATCGAAGTATTTTTAAATATGAAGAACATCAAGAAACTGTTAAATATGATGGTTCTGGTCATCTGGAGATAGGTGATGATAAAATTGTAGTCAGTTATCAAGATGAAAATAAAATAAAAATTGAATTAAGTGAAAATGAAGTTAAACTTCATAATGGGGCTAGTGTTTTGCATTTAGTAAGAGATCGTGATATTTTAAATCAATATGAAACTCCATATGGAGCAATTGCTTTAAAAACTAGATTAATTAGTTATGATAACGGGGATAATGTGAAAATAAAGTATGAATTATATGATGGAACTAATTTGATTAGTCAAGTATATGTCATGCTCAATTATTTAATATTGGAGAACTAAGATGAAAATACTAAAGTTTTTATCAAACCGGATCGTTGTATCGATTATTTTAATATGTGTTCAGATATTATGGCTAGCTTTATTTATGCGCTATATTTTTACTGATGCGACCTTATTAAAAGGAGTTTTTATTTTTTTAAGTGTAATCGTAACTTTATATATTATCAACAATGACGATGATGACCCCAGTTATAAGATTATTTGGTTAATTCCCATCTTATCTTTTCCGGTTTTTGGTGGTTTGTTGTATGTTGTTTTTGGTAATAAAAAGCCAGCTAAAAAGCTTCAAGAAGCCTTTGCTAATCAAGAAGAAGCTATTAGACCATTTATTTATCCAAATAAGATGGTTGAACAAATTGAGGATTTGATTGCAAAAGGACAAGCTAATTATTTAGTTCAAGAAAATTTTCCTATTTATAATAATAGTGAGATTAAATATTACCCTTTAGGTGATGATACATATCCAGATTTGTTGAAAGAATTAGCTAAAGCAAAACATTTTATTTTTATGGAATATTTTATTGTTGAAGAAGGTGAGATGTTTAATACAGTCTTAACGATATTAAAGCAAAAAGTTAAAGAGGGTGTGGAAGTACGATTTATGTATGATGATATGGGCTCTTTGACAATGCTGCCATTTCGTTATTATCAAAAATTGGAAAGTTATGGAATCAAGTGTATAGCATTTAATCATTTTGTTCCATTTATTTCGGCAGTAATGAATACCCGTGATCATCGTAAAATTACGGTGATTGATGGAAATGTTGGTTTTAGTGGTGGTTTTAATCTGGCTGATGAGTATATTAATGCTAAAGTGAAATATGGACATTGGAAAGATACGGGGGTAATGATCAAGGGTGAGGCTGTATGGAATTTAACACTGATGTTCCTAACAACGTGGAATGCATCATTAAATACATTTGAAGATTATGATAAATATCATCCTCGTCATTATATATGTCCCGAAATAAGTCCAAATGGGTATATTTTACCATACGGCGATTCACCATTGGATAATAAGCCGGTGGGGAAAAACGTTTATTTAAATATGATTAATCAAGCACAAAAATATATTTATATTGATACGCCCTATTTAATCATTAATGATGAAATTAAAAATGCTTTGTGTTTAGCTGTTCGCCGGGGAGTAGATGTAAGGATCATCACACCTGGAATTCCAGACAAAAAAATGGTCTTTAAAGTAACACGCTCTTACTATGAACCACTTGTAAATGGCGGAGTACGAATTTACGAGTATACTCCTGGGTTTATTCATGCTAAGAACTTTGTTTGTGATGATAAAATTGCTACTGTTGGAACAATTAATTTGGATTATCGCAGTCTTTATCTGCACTTTGAATGTGGAGTCTATATGTATGATGTTCCAGCAATTAAAGATATTAAAAAGGACTTCTTGAAAACGATCGCTGTGAGTAAGGAAATGACCCCTGAAGATGTCGTTAAAGGGCGCTTTAGAGGGTGGCTAGAAGCAATCTTAAGATTATTTGCACCATTGTTATAAAAACATTGACTTCATGAGGGTTTAATGGTAATTTAATTAAGATATAGTGATTAGAAGATAGGAGGGCAATGATGGCAATTAATAAAATTGAAGCGACTTTAAAAGGGGCGCTTAAACAAGCAATAATAGCGTGTGGATTTGTTGAAGAATATGATCAAGAAAGTATTACAATTGAAATTCCTAAAGATAAATCACATGGGGATTATTCAACTAATCTAGCAATGCAGCTAACAAAATTATTAAAGAGAAATCCTCGCCAAATTGCTGAGGCAATTATTGAGGCTTTAGATAAAGAAAATGCCAATATTGAAAAAGTAGAGATTGCGGGACCGGGATTTATTAACCTATTCTTGGCAAAAGATGCAATGACATCAATCATTAAAGAAGTTTTAGAAGAAAAAGAAGCATATGGTACCACAACATATGGTCAAGGAACTAAATATAATGTTGAATTTGTTTCAGCTAATCCAACTGGCGATTTACATCTAGGACATGCTAAAGGGGCAGCAGTGGGTGATAGTATCTGCCGAATTATGAGTGCTGCTGGCTATGATGTGACTCGTGAATATTATATTAATGATGCAGGGAATCAAATTCATAATTTAGCGTTATCTCTATACGCTCGTTATAAACAAGCATTTGGACAAGATGTTACAATGCCTGAAGATGGTTATCATGGTAAAGATATTATTGATATTGCAACAAAGATCAAAGAGATCGATGGTGATAAATATCTTGAAATGGATGAAGGTAAAGCAATTGCTTTCTTTAGAAATAAAGGAACAGAATATGAATTACAAAAGATTAAAGATATTTTAAATGAATTTAGAGTGTCGTTTGATGTTTGGTTTTCTGAAACATCATTATATGAAAATGATCGGGTCGTACCAACAATTGAAAAATTAAAAGCTGCTGGTTATACATATGAAGAAGAAGGGGCTTTATGGTTCAAATCAACTGAATTTGGTGATGATAAAGACCGGGTCTTAATTAAAAGTGATGGATCGTATACATATTTGACGCCTGATATTGCTTATCATCTAAATAAATTAGATCGTGGATACGAATATTTAGTTGATTTATTAGGGGCTGATCATCATGGTTATATTAATCGAATGAAAGCAGCTATTCAAGCTTTAGGTTATAATGCTGACCAGTTAAATATTGATATTATTCAAATGGTTAGAATGATGAATAATGGTGAACCAGTAAAAATGTCAAAACGAACTGGAAATGCTGTTACTATTAAAGACTTAATCGAAGAAATTGGTGTTGATGCTACACGTTATTTCTTTGTTTCTAAAGCTGCTAATACACCATTTGATTTTGATATTGGACTTGCTAAATCAAAGTCTAATGAAAATCCAGTTTATTATGCTCAATACGCTCATGCTAGAATGTGTTCGATTAAAGCACAGGCTGCTAAAGCAAACATTGATTATAGTGATAAGTATGATTTATTAGTTAATCCTAAAGAAATTGAATTAGTAAAGCATATTAATGAGTTTAGAAACGTAATTATTGATAGTGCGATCAATCGTACGCCTCACAAAATTACAAATTATGTTCAAAGACTTGCACAATTATTCCATAGTTTTTATAATGAATGTTATGTAATCGATGAAGATAATCTTGAATTAAGTGGACAAAGATTAGCTTTAGTTGAAGCTACAAGAATTACAATGGCTAACGCTTTAAATTTAATCGGTGTTAGTGCCCCGGAAAAGATGTAGGAGGATAATCAAGAATGGATAGTATGGATAAATATTATAATATGTCTATGGTTGATGTAGCATATGAATTAATGTCTAAAAAGAAATCAGCAGTTAATTTTTTCAAATTATGGGAAGAAGTATGTCAAATGAAGAAATTTGATGACGAACAAAAAGAAGATAAAGAATCTTTGTTTTATACTAATATTACCTTAGACGGACGTTTTATCACGGTTGGTGAAAATGCCTGGGATTTAAGAAGTCGTCATAAATTTAGTGATGTTCATATTGATATGAATGATATTTATGCTGATGAAGAAGAAACAGAAGAATTAGAAGAGGATGTCGATTCTACGATTGAAGATGATTATAATTAAGCAAAACGAAAGTTTTGCTTTTTGTTTAGAATTTTTTAAGAATTATTGTTAGTTTAGTTTTAGGATAGTCTTTTATTATTTAAGTATAGAAAGGCGGAACGACTTATGCTTAAATCAATAAAAAAGACAAATTTGCTCATGATGTCATCAATTATTTTGTTCATGGCATTTATTACAATATATTTATTTAGAAACTGCGATTTTAATGATGTTATTTATGAGATTGAAACACTGCCATATTTTACTAAAGTTTCAGCAATGATTGCTTTAATTGCTCTGCAGATCTTTTTAGCATTTTTACCTGGAGAACCTTTGGAGCTGGCTAGTGGATATATTTTTGGTTCATTTCAAGGAACAATCGTTTGTTTGATCGGGTCAATGATTGGAACGATTATTGTTTACTATTTAGCACGAATCTTTCAACACTCAATCATTGATAAAATGTTTGATCAAAGTAAAGTTGCAGAAGTGAAAAAATTATTTTCTTCTAAAAAAAGTAAGTTTTGGCTATTTATTATTTTTTTGATTCCTGGAAGTCCTAAAGATATTATGACTTATTTAGTTAGCTTAACAGATATTGATATAAAACAATGGCTATTGCTTACAACGATTGGAAGAATTCCAAGTATTGTGACATCTACATATTTAACGGGAGCATTAAGAGACGGCAATATTGTATTGGCTGTTTCAATCTTTGCGGTAACTGTTATACTAGTAATTACCGGTGCCGTTTATTATAAAAAAATAGTTAATTCTAATTAGAAAAAGGGAGAAGATTATGGAACATACAATTTTAATTGTTGAAGATGAAAAAGGAATCAGAGAAACAGTAACAGTTTTTTTGAAGAATCAAGGATATAATGTTTTACAAGCTAGTAATGGTGAAGAAGGGTTAGCATTAATTGAAGCAAATGAAATACATTTAGCAGTGGTTGATATTATGATGCCAGTTATGGATGGAATTACAATGGTACTAAAACTACGAGAAAACTATGATTTTCCAGTTATTTTCTTAAGTGCAAAGTCTGAAGATATTGATAAAATAACCGGGCTTAATATTGGTGGTGATGATTATATTACTAAGCCGTTTGAGGCGATGGAATTGATAGCTCGAGTTAATTCGAATCTTCGAAGATATAATCAAATTTTAGCTTTAAAAGAAAATCGTAATCTTAATAATAATCAACAGCGCTTAGTCGTGGGTGGATTAGAGCTGGATAAGTTTACTAAAGAAGTGTTTGTTAATGATCGAGGTGTTCGTTTAACGGCTAAAGAATTTCAAATACTTGAATTATTAATGTCTTATCCGGGAAGAGTCTATTCAGCTGAGGAGATTTATGAAGCTGTTTGGAAAGAAGAAGCCATAAATACTGAGACAATTATGGTGCATGTGCGAAAATTGCGTGAGAAAATAGAAGCTAATCCTAAAAAGCCAGAATATTTAAAAGTAGTTTGGGGAATAGGATATAAAATTGAAAAAGGAGTGTAAAAAATGACAAAAGCTAAAAGAATTTTTGGTGTGATTTTTGCATCAATATTACTATTAATGTCCGTTGTTGTTATATCCTTATATGATAATGTTAGAGAAAATACCCCTCGTGATGATAATTTAACGGGAATTTTAGAAGATGATCTACAGCTTTTTACTATTGCGATGGCTAAGACCCTTGATTCTAATTTTGAAGCAGTAAGCTTTGATGATAGTGTTGATGAACAGACAAGACAAATATTTTTAGATGTTTTTGACGATTATTTAAAGGGAATAACATCATTGTTTAATAATGATGGAGATTTTATTTATAAAGCTGTTAATACTAATACTAATCAAATGATTTCGCAACATAGTGAAAAAATTACAACTAATGATGATCAAAGTAAATATAGTTTCTATACTGAGGCGAGCTATGATCAAAATGGTCTAGTTTCATGTAATGGGGATTTAAGTAGTGATAAACTATCATATTTTAATATTGCTAACCTTTTAAGCTCATTTGCACATTATGATGGTGAAAATACTATATATATTGACAACTGGATGTTTGATACAAATGCAATCAAGATTAATGTTCCTAAGAATCTTCAAATTACATATATTATTCCAGAAACACCAGCCAGTCATGGATATGCTTCACAATATGTTAATTCATGGGAAAACTATAATTATTTTTCAGCTATTGCGTTATTAAGTTGTTCAGCTATATTAGTCTTATTTATCTTATTTTATCCAATTAAAATTGTAGAAGATGTTAATCCGTTTTTGTCAGTAAAGAGATGGAAAGCAGAAATAAATCTAGCTGTTTTAACGCTTATGATTACTTTTGGCGTTATGGGCTGTATGATCGTGACGGGTTATACACTTAATAATTCACTTTTAGAATTATTAAAAAGATATGACATCATGTATGTAGATTACATCGTTATAGTTATTAATTTTGTGATTTGGATACTGACGCTTTTAGTTATTTCATTAGGAATCTTCCAATTAAAGTACATTTTTGCTCGAGGATTCTGGCGTTATTTAAAAGAAGATACGTTAATTGGTAGTGGAGTACGCAGTATCAAAAATAAACTTAATCAAATTGCCGATATTGATCTATCAAAGTCGTTAAATCAAACAATCATGAAATATATTTTGATTAATACAGCAATCATTATGATCATGATTACTTTTTGGGGTTTTGGATATTTCCTAGCTATTATTTATGCATTTTTAGTATTTTTTTGGGTCAAAGATAAAGTGCTGAAGGTGCAAGATGACTATGATAAATTATTGACTGCAACAAAAGAATTAAGCAAAGGTAATTTTGATGTAGAGATAGATGGTGATTTAGGTATTTTTAATGCTTTAAATGATGAATTTAAAAATATTCGAATTGGTTTTGAAACTGCTGTTAAAGAAGAAACTAAGTCTCAGAATATGAAAAATGAATTAGTAAGTAATGTTTCTCATGACTTAAAAACACCATTGACATGTATTAAAAATTATATTGTTTTATTGCAAGATGATAATTTACCAATAGAGACAAGACATGAATATTTAGATAATTTAAATCAGTATTCTAATCGTTTAACGAATTTAATTGAAGATTTATTTGAAGTTAGTAAAGTTAATAGTGGTAATATCAAGTTAAATTTAATGGAACTTAATATTGTTGCATTAATTGAGCAGGCGCATGCTGAATGTAGTGAAATATTAGATGCGCATCAATTAACTGTTATTACTAATTATCCACATAATGATATAATCCTCAAATTAGATGGTGATAAGACGTATCGTATTTTTGAGAATCTATTCACTAATATTTCTAAATATGCTCTATTTAATAGCCGTGTATATGTTGATTTAACGGAGGAAACTGAGGATATTACTATTATTTTTAAAAATATTTCACAAGAGCAGATGAATTTTAGTCCTCAAGAAATTACAGAAAGATTTGTTCGTGGTGATAAATCGCGTCATGAAAGTGGCAGTGGTTTAGGATTAGCAATAGCTAAAAGTTTTGTTGAAGCACAGGGGGGGACTTTTAATATTGCAATCGATGGGGATCTATTTAAAGCAATAATTACTTTTAAAAAGATTGCTAAGTAGTCGTAATTGAAGCTATACTAAAGGAGTAGTCCTTTGAAAGTAGGTGGAATTAGGATGAAAATATTATTTGTTGGGAATTCGCATACGTATATGAATGATATGCCAGAAATGGTGCGAATCAATAGTAGTGAAAAGTTAGAAGTGACAATGTTGGCCCGTCCTGCAATTACCTTTCACGACCATTTAGAGTCAATGGAATTACAGTTCGCTTTAAAACAAGGATATGATTTTGTTATTTTTCAACAGGCAGCACATGAGCCTTGTCCAAGTAAAGAAGCAACATTGCATGATGCTAAAGCATTGATTGAATTGGCACGTAGCTGTGGTGTTATGCCATACATTATGATTCCTTGGAGCCAACGGAATTATGATGATGATTTTAAAACAACCAAAGATATTTATCATCAAGTAATGATGGATAATTTAGTTGATGGAATACCAGTGGGTTATGTCATTAATCGTTTAAGCCATCAAAATCCCGAATTAGAATTGTTCCAAAGTGACAATCAGCATTTAACTTCATTAGGGAGTTATCTTGAAAGCATTACGATTTTAAATACAATTTTCTTTGAAACAAAGTTTCCTGGTAAACTCATTTATCCTAACCAAAGTAGTTTTGAAGAACATCAATTGGATGAAAGACTTATTGATTTTTTAACTAAAGAAGTAGTTCATACTGTAGAACGATTTAAGAGTAATTATTGTGTTTGTGGAAAGCGAGAGATTTTAGATGATTAGAAGTGTCACTAAAAATGACTATGAAGAGATTGCTAAACTGATGGTTGAAGCATTTAAAAATCCTCCTTGGAATGAGGTATGGAGTTATGAAAGATCATACCAGCGAATTGAACAGTTAGACGACGGAAAATATACAAGGTGTTTTGTGTATATGTTAGATAACAAAATAGCTGGTGTTGTTTGTGGGAAATTAATAACATATGTTAATGATCTTGATTTTATGATTGAAGATTTTTATATTGATCCTCATTGTCAAAGAAGGGGATTAGGAAAGAAAATGATGGAGGCATTAGAGGAATGTTTACCTGAAGTTGATAATTTAACTTTGTTGACAGGACGAGAATTTTACAGTGCTGATTTTTATCAGAAAAATGGTTTTAAGATTAATGATGACATGGTATTTATGGTAAAAAAATTAAAGTCTTAATAAATCTAAATTATGCCGAATTATGTTGACAATATGTGATTATCTCCTTATATTATATGTAGATTGATAAAGGGGATATAAGATGCTGAATAAGTTTAAGGGATTAAAATTAAAGTGGTATCATTTTGTAGTATTTTGGCTACCAGGTGGAATGCTATTATTAACAGGTTTATTAGCATATCAATATCGTAATTCAAAAATAGTATGATTATTTAGCTTGTACAAATTATTAAATGAAAATAGATTTTAAAGACAATAGTTTGATTTAGAAGGGAAATATGTTTCCCTTCTTTTTATATTTTAGGATAGCTGATTTTTATATATTTGGTTGATCTAGACAGTTATATATTAAAAAATGACTAACTGATAATAAAATGAACCTCCATTATTTGTGATGCGTACCCTCTTTACTGGGCAAACCAGTAAGGAGGTTTTTTATATGAAATATGATTATGTATTTAAGTTAAATTGTGTTGAACTATATAGAAATGGTCGATGGCATGAAACACCAGAAGGAAGTGGACAAAAAAACTTTAGAAAAGGAATTACTACATGGGTCAAAATCGCTGACTTA
>ENA-ORSX01000244-ORSX01000244.1-human-gut-metagenome-genome-assembly--contig:-NODE-244-length-67561-cov-7.633055_pt1 | contig 67561 bp, 57 predicted proteins | sample MGYA00241904_ERZ509172 | MGnify/ENA primary metagenome ERZ509172 (study PRJEB26280, sample SAMEA2338795) | human gut metagenome | biome: human gut; feature: human-associated habitat; material: faeces... | reverse complement strand
ACCAGCCGGTGGGTCCCAGCGTGGAGCTTCCGGAGGGAAATACGGATGGTCCGGGAGGCGGAGCGTCTCCGGAGGAATCCAGTCCCCAGGAAACTCCGGCGTCTCCAGTGGAAACGGCCCCGGCTGTGCCAGGCCCTGTGGGTCCGTCTGTGACGGCCGGAGGGGACGAGGAGAGCTTTGGTCCCGGATTTGCGGATCCGGCGCCAGAGCCGATGCCGGGACCTGGAGGCCCTGGAGCTTAAGAGAAAAACTCCCGCAGAAGCCAGCGGATGTCCAAAGCTGGCTTTCTGCGGGAGTTTTTTATTTGATAGGAATTTGATAGGAAATTCCTAAGAACCGGGACTCTGTTCCTTACCGGGTCTGTACCACGCCGTCAATCACCCAGGCCCCGTCGGTGTTTAAAAGATTTCCATCCACAACGGTGCCGGAGAGCATTTTTCCTCTGGTTCCGTCGGAGGCAGGGTTGAAATAATAGCATTTTCTGAGGCCCGAGCCATCCGGGATCCAGTGCCATCCGGTCAGCATTTTTCCTCTGGTGCCGTCCGAGGCGCTGTTGAGGTAGTAGTAGCTTCCATCCGGATCCTGGAACCATCCGGTCCTCATGCTCCCGTTTTCGTCAAAGCAGAACCAGTCAAAGGAGGACTGGCCCCGGGCGGGATCGGCGTAGGGATTGTAGATGGCGGCCCAGCAGTTTTTATAGAATCTTCCGGAATCATCCAGGAAGGTCCAGCTTCCCTCTGCGTTGAGCCCCCAGGTGCCGTGGACCACATAGGAGGGAAGACCGGAGACTTCGGAGCCGCCAGAGGTCTCGGTATGGTCAGAGATTCCGGAGCCATTGGAGCTTCCGGAACCGCCGGAGGTTTCAGAACCGCCGGAGCCTCCTTCCTCCTCTTCGCCGTCAGTGTCCTCATCACCGGAATCCTCGGTGCTGTCGTACTCGTCGGATGACAGGGAGAAGAAATGGACCGTATACTGGAGCCCGTCGTAGCCGCTGTCGTTCCGGAGACCTGTGATCTTTACGGTCACATTATCACCGGCGGAAAAACGTACATTGGGGGTGAAGATCAGAGCCGGTCCATAGCCGTAGTTGCTGGTCTCCACGTTCATATAGGTCCCGGCCCGGTTGGTATCTTTGCCGGAGATTGTATACTGCTTTCCGGTCTTTTCGCTGGTCATGGTGATCTTGATCCTGGATTGGTCGCTGGAGCGCAGCGGATATTGGGAGGGATCGAAGCTGATGCTCCAGGGGCCGGTGAAATACTCCACAGGCATGTTCAAGGCCGGCCACAGCACCATTTCCGGCACATCCTCGTATCCGTTGTCCGTGCCGTCAAAGCTGTACATGGCCGTATAGGAGCCCGCATGGCCGAAGCCGGTGGCCTGCATACGCGGATCCAGGCACCATCTTCTGTGGCCGATCCTGTCAATATTGGAGGTATCCCCGTCGTCGATCCAGCCATCGGTGATGGCGGTGGAGAGATTGCGGTAGCCCTGGCCCAGGTTGGAGGATGAGGTGCCCTCATAGGCCAGCTGGTAAAATTCCTGGGAAACGCCGGCGGGTTTTTTTGGCTTATGCTCCATTCCGGTCTTTGTCATAAGGGCAGCGCCTGCCATAGCCATATTTTCATAATAGTCGCTGGTTTCCACGTCAGCGGAGATCCCCGCGATATAGCGGATGAAATTCAGGGTATTCAGGGCATTTTCCACGGATTCTCCGCTGAGCTTCCCAGCCGTTTCGCTTTCCAGATCCGGTTCCTCATCAAATGTATCCGGCTGGGTCCTGGAGAAGGGGCGGCTGTGGAAAAAGTCCCGGATTTCTTCGGGAGAGTGGTATTCCACAGGGGAGTCGTCTTCGCTGATGTGATAGATCTCCTGGGAAGCCTGGGCCGGAAAGGCCGGAACCGCCAGGCAGGCCGTCATGGCAAGACAGCCGGAAAGCATGAGCGACGGAATGATCTTTCTGTTCATCTTTTTCTCCTTTGTAATTAATTTTTCCATTAATAATGGATCGTTTACTAAAAGTTTAAACAATAAGGAGGGATCTGTCAAGATTCCCGGGCTGATTCCTGCCGGAAACCAGGAGGAACCGGGAGTTCCAGAGCGGCTGTCCCTCAGACGGGGAACAGGACCCCATCCTGGGTGCGGACCGACGCCTGGATCCGGTCTCCGGGGGCCAGGTCCACGGGCCCGGAGAAGGCCTTTTTCCACAGGGCCCCATCATCAGACCGGAGGGATACAAGGACAGAGCCGCCCCGGAAGGAGACCTGCTCCACAGTGAGAAAATATCCTCCCGTCCGGTCAGGCTCCAGGCTTCCGGGCCGGAGCATCAGCCGGCAGGGGCCATCGGGAACAGACGGACCAGGCACTGGAGAATCAAAAGAGGAGGGGATGGCCTGGGAGATGAATTCCTGGGAGAGGAAGGGAACCGGACAATCAAGCCCACCGCCGGTGAACCTTCCCCCGGAAATGGTTCCGTTTATATACACGCAGTCCCCGAAATAATCGGCTGCCAGTCTGCTTTCCGGCCGGAGGTATACCTCCTTTGGCGTCCCGGTCTGGACCAGACGGCCGGAAAACATCAGGGCGATCCGGTCGGACATGGACAGGGCCTCCTCCCGGTCATGGGTCACCAGGATCACAGTCATATGGAATTCCCGCTGTAACTGAAGGACAAGATTCCGCATATCCTCTCTGAGATTTTCGTCCAGGGCAGAAAAGGGCTCGTCCAGGAGCAGGAGCCGGGGCCTGGCCGCCAGGGCCCTGGCAAGGGCGGCCCGCTGCTGCTGTCCGCCGGAAAGCTCCGCGGGCCTCCGGTCCCGGAACCCGCCCATCTGGACTTTTTCCAGCAGATCCCTGGCCTGTTCCAGCCGCCCGGACCGGGAAACTCCCTGCATTTTTAAAGGAAAGGCCACATTTTCCTCCACGGTCATGTGGGGGAACAGGCGCATATCCTGGAAGACGATGACAGTGCCGCGTTTGTGGATGGGAAGGCTGGTGATATCCTCACCGTCCAAAAGGATGCGCCCTCCCTGGGCCGGAAGGATCCCGGCCACGGCCTTCATCAGCGTGGTCTTTCCGCAGCCCGAGGGACCCAGGAGGGATAAAAACTCCCCCTGGTTCACGGACAGGGAAAGGTCCTTTATTACAAAATCCTTATCATATCCAGCCGAAAGGCCTTCGATCTTCAGCTTCACGGTTTTCTTTCTCCTTTCTGGATCCGGTGGATGATCCCCTCAAAAATAAAAAAGACCAGGAGCGCCGAGCCCACAAAGGCTGTGGAGTACACCGAGGACAGGGAGCGGTCGCCGCTCTGGATGTAGGGGACCAGCACCAGGGCAATGGTCTTTACCCGGCCCCCGCCCACCATCAGAGTCGTAAAATACTGGCTGTAAGACAGGATAAAGCCCATGCTCATGGATGACAGGATCCCGGGAAGAAGGGAGGGGAAGGTGGTCAGGAAAAAGGCCTTTACAGGTCCGGCTCCCAGTACCATGGCCTGTTCCTCAAGTCCTGTCCCCACATCCCTGGTCACATCGGTCATGATGGTGATACAGTAGGGGACAGCGGCCACCAGATGGACCAGCACCACCCCGGCCACCGTATCAGAAAGCCCCAGGCGGATCAGGGTGATCTGGATCCCCATGGCAAACACGGTCCCGGGCACCAAAAGCGGCAGAAGGGAGCCGAACCGGACCAGGGAACGGCCGGGAAAGCCGTAGTTTTCTGTGGCCCGGGCAGTCATGACGCCCACTGCCGTGCCGAGAACGGCCACGGTGAGGGCCAGGAGGATGCTGCTGGACAGAAGCCTGGAAAGGCTGGCAGAGCCGGTCAGGAGCTCCTTTATAGTGCGGAGCGAGTAGGTCTCCGGCAGAAGTCCCGGCCAGGGCCAGCGGCCGGCCACGCTCCACAGCAGCATCAGTACCATGGGGAGGAAGATGCTAAACAGGGCGGCGGAAAGGACCAGCCGCATGAGACGATGTTTTTTCATTGGATCCCTCCGATCTTTCTGTTGACCCGGTCCATGACAACGCTGTAAAGGATGGTCATGACAATGGACAGCAGGAGCATGACGCCGTTCATGGCCATGGCCAGGGGACGGTCCAGGAGATCCGGCCGGGTATAGGCCAGATACGTTTCCACCGACAGCGCCCTGGGCAGGGTGGAGCCCAGGAGCAGGGGCAGCTCATAGCCTCCGAAGGCGAAGATAAAAATAATGAGAAAGGCCCGGGAGATCACCGGAACGCTTAAGGGAAGAGTGATCTGGAAAAAGCTCTTCACCGGAGACGCCCCCAGATTTTCCGCCGCCTCCCCCAGAGAACTGCGGATGCCGCCCATGAAGGCCAGTACGAAGTACGCCACAAAGGGGGCCTCCTTCCAGATATAGGCCAGGATGGTCCCCCCATAGGACGGCGTAAACAAAAGCTGCGGAAAAGCCGCCGGTTCTTCAAGAAGGCCCAGGGCGAAGGCCAGGCGGGCCAGGAGTCCGGTCTGGGAAAAGATCTGGATCATGAACACCGCCGCCACTGCATGGGGCACCAGCACGGGGATACGGACGGCAAAAACGTGGCCGCCGCGCTGTTTCCAGCACTGGATGAGGGCCATGGACAGCAGGACCCCCAGGACCGTGGAGATCACCGCCGACCAGACGGAGATCTTAAGGCTCACCAGCACAGAGCTTAAAAATCCCGGGTCCTTTAACACCCGGGCGTAGTATCCAAACGTCGGCTCTCTGAGACCAAAGGCCGGAATATAACCCAGGCTCTGGGTCAGTACGTTCCAGATGGACGCCAGCACCAGAGCCATGAGCAGAAAAAAAGGAATTAACAGAAAAAAAGGTTTTTTCATTTATTTACCTACAACTTCATTGAGCCAGATCTCCTCGATCACAGGAACAAGGCTGGCAGGCATTTCCGGCAGACGGTGGGACAGAAGCTCCGCCTGGGTAAGGATCCCCTGGCCCAGCTCCACTGCGTCAAAGGCGGCCTTTTCTTCGGCTGAAAGCTTATCCTGATCCACCACAGGCAGCTCCTTTAGCTGGGCATACTGGGTGAGCTGGATCTCTCCGCTTAAGATGGCGTTGATGACCACCATAGCCCCGGCTTTATTGGGGGAGTTGAAGGCAATGCCCATGTAGTTGGTGTTTCCGATGGTGCCGTTATCAAAGACAAAGGTCTGGGTGGTATCTGTGTAGATCCCCTCCTCAATTCCAGAGGCCACGGAGAAGGGGCCGTAGCTCATATCCAGTACCAGCTCTCTGTCGGCAAACATGGCGTCCACTGTGGTGGAGGAGTCGGGGAAGGTCTTTCCCTGGTTCCACAGATAGGGGTTCAGCTCCCTTAAATAGGAGAGGGCCGGTTCAATGGCGATTTTTACTGTATCGTAATCGGCCTCCATATCCTGGAACTGCTCCCAGCCGCAGGTCTCGTAGATCAGACAGCGGACAAAGGCGCTGCCGGTGAAGTCTGGAAGAGCCGGATAGGTGACCTTTCCCGGATATTTTTTACAGAATTCCATGAATTCAGCGGCGTTTTCTGGAAGCTCCGGGGTCACGGCCGTATCGGCGTACAGGACCATCTGGGCTTTGGCGTAGGGGGCCTCATAGCCCTCGATGGGCATGCAGAAGTCGTTTAAGGTCTCTGGATCCTCCAGATCGACGTAGGCCTCCATATTGGGGAGCTTATGGGTAAAGGGGCCGTATAACAGGCCGTTATCCTTGGCGGAGTAAAAATTCTCGCCGTTGATCCAGATCATGTCGATGCTGCCCTTTTCTGATCCAGCCTGTTTTTCTCCGGAAAGTTTGGTGAGGATATCGTTGATATCCATGCCTACCACCTCCAGGGTGATGCCATAGTTTTCTTTTACATGATCGGCCACCGTAGTGTTTAACCAGTTATTCCTGTTTTCGTCGCCGCCCCAGCCGTAGAAGGTGACGGTTGTATCCCTGGCGGCCTCGGTGATCTGGTCCCAGGAAGCGGCCTCCAGATCGGAGTCCTCCAGGGCTTTTTTTCCGCAGCCGGTCAGAAGGACTGCCGCTCCGGCGGCTGCCAGGCCTAAGGTCAGGAGCTTTTGTAGCTTTTTCATAGGAAGTATTTCTCTTTCTGCCTTGGGGGAGGAAGGACTTTTTTGTTTTTTCGGATTTTCCCCCGGAACCATTCTAAAGGCTGGGGCTTGGAATGTCAACGACTGCCGGCGGCCTATGGAGAATAACTATCTGAAACGGAGCTTGTATCGATGGAATGAATACGGGCGGTCTGGACAGGAGCAGAAACGCCGTGGTATAGTTAAGGAAAAACCAAAGAAGGAGCCATAGATGAAGCAGATTATTTTTGATTGTGACAGCACTGCGGGGATCCCTGGTTATCCCATGGATGACGCCCTGGCGCTGTTTTATTTACTGGGACGGCCCCAGGAGGCAGAGGTCCTGGCCGTGACCTGTACCTTTGGAAATGGGACGACAGAGCAGGTATACAGGGCTTCCAGGGACCTGCTTTCGGAGGCTGGCTGGGAACGCCTTCCGGTGATCTGCGGGGCCTCCCAGGGAGAGGAGCCTGTGAGCGATGCGGCACGGTTTATTGTGGAGGAGACCAGAAAAAAGCCGGGAGAGCTTTCTTTTGTGGGCATTGGCTCTCTGACGAATCTGTATGGGGCCAGCCTCCTGGACCCGGGGATCTTTGACCGGTTAAAGGAGATCGTTCTCATGGGCGGCTATACAGCGCCTCTATTGTACCATGGAAGCCATCTGGACGAGCTGAATTTTTCTGTGAATCCAGAGGCGGCGGCCTGGGTCTTGAACCATGGAAAAAATATTTCCATCCTTACAGGGAACAATACCCTGGAGCCCTCGTATCTTCCAAAAGAGGAATTTTATACGGCCATGGGCCAGAACGAAGCTGGCCGGTATCTGGCAGAGAAGCTGGGATACCGGTTTGATGTGAAGGCAGAGCGGAATGGAGAGGCCTCCTCCTACTGCTGGGATGTGGTGGCGTCGGTGTATCTTCTGCACCCGGAGCTGTTTGAGGATTCGCCTTCCTTCTGCTATGTGACGGAAAAGGGGATGCAGAGCGGCTGGCTGGGAGTCACGGAGGAGGCGCCGGATACATGTCTTTTAAACCTGCCCAGAGTAAAAGACCTGGAGGCTTACCGGAAGGAGATGTATGGAGGCTGGCTGGATCTTAAGCTGGGGAAGCGGCCATGAGACGGGCAGTCATCTGCTTTACCAGGGTCCCCAGACCCGGAGTTACAAAAACCAGGCTCCTTCCGGTGCTTTCGCCAAAGCAGTGCGCAGCGCTCCACACGGCCTTTTTAAAGGATCTGGCCAGGGTGTACCGGGAACTGGACGCGGCACTTTTTGTGGCCTATGCGCCGGATCCGGACTGGGCGCTTTTGAAGGACATCTTTCCTATGGCTTCTGCGCTTTTTCCCCAGACCGGAGAGAGCCTGGGAGAACGGATGGATGCGGCCATGCGCCGTGTGCTGTCCCTGGGCTTTGAACGGGTGATCCTCACGGGAACAGACCTTCCTATGATGGGACGGAAGCACCTGGAAAGCGGTTTTTATGCCCTGGATCTTTCTGATGTGGTCCTGGGGCCCACGCCCGACGGAGGCTATTATCTGGTGGGGGCAAAGGCTCCCTGTACCGCTGTTTTTGAGGATCAGCAGTATGGCGGAGGAAATGTGTATGAAAATACGGTAAGGGCAGCGGAGGAAGCCGGGCTCTCCCTGGGCCAGGCTCTGCACTGCGGCGACGTGGACACGCCGGAGGATCTTAGAAGGCTGATCCTCCAGGCGGACCCAGACAGCCATACGGGCCGGTTTCTGGCTGCATTAAAAAAGGAGGGGCATCTGTTATGATCCATAAGGAACCGTTGGCTTCTTATTTAAAAAGACGCGTGTTTTTAGGCGCATTGGGGCTTTCGGATGGGGAACCGGTTGTGTTTTCCCTCCTGGGCCAGGGAGAATATAATGTGAATTACAGCTTTATCCATCCGCGGACAGGGAAAAAGCTGGTGCTCCGGATCAATACGGGCAGCCAGATGCACCTGGAGGACCAGATCGGCTATGAGTTTACGGCCCTCCAGTACCTGGTCCCCAGCGGGCGGACGCCAAAGCCCCTGTTCTGTGACCGGGAACAGGGGCTCCTGGTGATGGAGTGGCTTCCGGGAAGGACGCTTGACTATAAGACGGACATGGATGAGGCGGCCGGGATCCTGGCTGATATCCACAGCGTTCCGGTGCCGGAGGGCTGCCGTCTGATCCAGCCGTCCTGCCCGGCCCAGGCCATTTATGAGGAATGCCTGGATATGGTGCAGCATTATTATGACTGGGAAAAAAGAGATCCAGAAGTGGAAGCGCTCCTGCGGCAGCTGGTAAAGGAGACGGGAAACCTTCCTCTGACGGAAAAGGCAGGGGAGGGAGTTCCCTTATGTATGGTGAATACGGAGCTGAATTCAGGGAATTTTCTCATCGATCCCCAGGGCGTCAGCTCTCTGGTGGACTGGGAAAAGCCCCTGGTTTCGGAGCCTGCCCAGGATCTGGGCCATTTCCTGGCCCCTACCACCACCTTCTGGAAGACGGATGTGATCCTGAGTCCCGATGAGGTGCGCCGGTTCGTGGAGACGTACAGGACCCTTGTGGGGGACCGCATGGACTGCCGCCTGCTTCCGGAGCGGGTCTCCCTGTTTTTGCGGGTCACCTGTCTGCGGGGAGTGACCTGGTGCGCCATGGCCTTCCGGGAATATTCGGAGCCTGGAAGAGCCCTTGTAAACCAGGATACCTTCCGGAAGCTGAAGGCCTATATGGAGCCAGAGTTTCTGGCCTATATCCTGGATAGATATGTGAGAAAGGACTTTCTGGCATGAAGATATCCATGATCCTTCCTATTTACAATGAAAGCTCCACCATCGACGGGATGATGGACCAGTTAAGGGCGCTTCCCGGGGACTGGGAGATCCTGTTTGCAGACGGAGGCAGCAGAGACGGCACGGTCCAGAGGATCGGGACAGAGTTTCCTGTATTAAAAAGCCCCAAAGGCCGGGCTGCCCAGATGAATGATGGGGCTGCCCGGGCTTCGGGGGAGATCTTATGGTTTGTCCACTGCGACAGCCGGCTGCCGGAGGATGCCCATAGCCAGATCCAGGCGGCGGCGGAAGCGGGAGCCGCCTGGGGATGCTTTCATATCGGCTTTGATTATAACGGGCCGTTCATGGGCTGCAATACGTTTTTTTCCAACCGGCGGGCCAGACGGGGCATTGCCTTTGGGGACCAGGGCATATGGATCCGCAGGGAGCTGTTCCTGTCCCTGGGAGGTTTTCCAGAGCTTCCTATTATGGAGGACTATGAGTTTTCATTACGGATGAAGGAGAGAGGCATCCCCATCCGGCTCCTTCCAGGCCGTATCATCACCTCCGGCCGCCGGTACCGGAAGGGGTTTCCTCTTTTTACCATGTGGAACATGTACCGGCTGCGTCAGATGTACCGGGCCGGAGTGGATATCAGCGAGATCGCAGAACGATACCGGGACATAAGGTAACGAAGATCCTGTTTTTCCAACCCTGTTTCCTGCTTTTCCCAAAGAGCAGTTCCAGCAGATGGAGGGTCTCCCGGCCCTGGCCTTTAAAGGAGCCAAGGCAGCCCTGGCAGCTGCTCAGTATGATCCGGTCCGCCGGAAATTCTTCCAGCCGCCGCGCCCGCATCCGGGCGCTTTTTTCCGGCTCCAGGGTGTGCAGCATATGGAAATTCCCGCAGCACAGGGTCCGGGGGCCGGTGTGCTCCGGCTCCATGACCGGGATACCGGAAAGACGTAAAAGGGCCCGGACCGCCTGCTGACCGGCCGGATCGTTCCGGGTGGGACAGGGATCGTGCCAGATAAAGCCGGGCGCTGTTTCTCCGGCTTCCGGGCATGCCTTCCCTGGTCCGCAGAGGTCCTTCCGGGTCATGGTCCCGGCCAGGACGGACCAGATGGGGATCACCTGGATCCCGCAGATCCCATGAAGCTGGCGGGTACAGTTGGGACAGGCGGTGTAGATCCTTTTTACCCCGCTTTTTTTCAGCCGGTGTTCCAGCTTTTTCCTGTATGCCGGATATTTTTCCGGAAACAGGAAAAAAGAGGGCTGGCCGCAGCAGCCGGCTGCCAGCCGGATCTCTGGCTCCGTCCGGGCAAGGATCTCCAGCGTTTTTTTCAGTATGGATGGATCCAGGTTCAAAAGGGCACAGCCGGGCCAGAAAACGGCCGGCGTTTCTGGAACCGACATCATGGGCGAAAAGAAGGAGATGGCCTGATGAAGGGCCATCCCCGGAATACCAGAGCTATTCATGGGCGTTTCCTGCTTTCTTTGCCTGGCGGTCGTTATAGAGCTGCTTAAAGATGGTTCCCAGGATCCCCAGGGAGAAGATGCATAAAAGGCCGGTCACCAGGTATTTGACGCCGCCGGTGAGCATGCCGCCCACATAGGAATAGACCACAGTGGCAGGAAGCTGTCCGATGCCGGTGGCCACAAAAAAGGCGATGAAGCGGATGGGGGTCAGGCCTGCAAAATAGCTGACTGCATCGAAGGAGACAAAGGGCAGGAGACGGCATACCAGGACGGTCCTGGAGCCGTATTTTTCAAAATAGGTTTCCACACTGGCCAGGGCGCCTTTTCCGGCGAAGCGTTCCACCATGTCGCGGCCCAGTCCCCTGGAGATGAAGAAGCAGAGGGCGGCTCCGGCCATGGCGCTGGACCAGGACAGGATGGCGCCCTGCCACCAGCCGAAGATGGCGGCGTTGGACAGGGTGATGAGGAAGGCCGGCAGCGGCGCAGCCACCGACGAGAACACCATGAGGAAGAAGGAAAATACCATGGCGTAGGCGCCGAAGGACCGGATGTATTCCACCACCGCGTCCACGTTGGCAGAGCCCAGGACCGCCGCTGCCCGATTGATGGGACGGCTTACAGCCGGAAGGGTCAGATAGGCGATCAAAAACAGCGCCAGGGCCAGAAGGATCAGAAGCCGGGGCATGCCGGAGCGTTTTTTTGAGGTGTTATTTTGTTTCATTTTTTTCTCCATTCATGTTTATTTTTATTTTTGCTTCATTCGGAAATAAAAGCTTTCCCAGGGCGGCCGTCACAAAAAGCAGCAGGGCCATGAGCCCCAGGGAGGTCCAGAATCCTGGTGAGGAGAGATCCAGCATGTGGTCTCCGATGTTGATAAAAGCAAAGGTACCGGGAATAATGCCGATGGCTGAGGCCAGGATATACGTTTTGTAATCCATGGCAGAAAGGCCATAGGCATAATTGATGAGGTTATAGGGGAATGCCGGGATCAGCCGCAGAAGGACCAGGAACAAAAAGCCCCTCCGTCCCTCCAGAAAGGAAAATATGCGGTCTGCCCGTTCCCCCAGCCGGCTGCGCAGCATCCGCTCCACCTGTTTTTTTCCCAGCCGCCTTGCCAGGAAGAACATAAGGGTGCAGTTTAAGACAGCTCCCAGGAAGGTGTATGCTGCTCCGGCCCAGAAGCCGAATAACAGGCCGCCCGCCAGGGCCAGCACCGCCACGGGAAAGAAAAAAGCCGGGAGAACGGTGAAGGCAGCCACATAGGCCAGAGGGGCCCAGGGGCCGAAGCCGCGGATAAACGTGTCCAGCTCATCTGCGGAAATCCCGGAAAAAAGCAGCCAGTACGCCAGTACCGCTGCCACAGTGATCGATACGAGAATCCATTTCTTTTTCATGGAATCCAGTATAGCGGCAGCAAAAATGTTTGTCAATCCGGCAGGAGAAAGATGGTATAGGTTTTTTATAATGGAAGAAGCGGTTGTATTCAAATAATCTTTAGGAGACAGGCAGACATTGACTTTCCTTTTTTTTGATGGTACGATAGCGGCGTTCTTAAATATAGGGAACAAAATGCATAAAATTTTATTTTTTGGAGGATACGTATTATGAGAAAAATGACTTCCCTGCTCCTGGCAGCCGGAATGACCATGGCCCTGTTAAGCGGCTGCGGCGGCGGTACAGAAGCAAAAGAAACCACAGCAGCCCAGACAACGGCAGCAGAGACCAAGGCGGAGGAGACCACCGCAGCAGAGTCCAAAGAAGCTGAGACAAAGGCAGCAGAGGTAAAGGCTCCGGAAAAGGATGTGGAGATGCAGTATATGTCCGTGGAGGACGCCCACAACAATTTAGGAAAGGACGGTTATACCTTCCTGGATGTCCGCAAGGCAGAGGATCATAAGACCTCCTGCGTTCCCGGCTCCGTAGGCGTGGACATGGACGCAGCCAAGGGCGGTGACTTCCAGGCCGGTGTGACAGCTATGCAGCCCATCGTGGACGAGCACGACGACAACCTGGTGATCATCTGCTATTCTGGAAAATCCTATGCCCAGGCTACCACCAACGTGCTGTCTGCACTGGGATATGATATGAGCAAGGTATACACCCTGGAGGGCGGCTACAAGGCATGGACCAAAGCTTATGCTGACGAGGTAGAGGTTGCCCAGGAGATCAAGGCTCCGGAAAAAGACGTGGAGATGCAGTACATGACCGTTGAAGAGGCCGCTGAGAAGGCAGGCGCTGACGGCTACACCTTCTTTGATGTCCGCAAGGCTGCCGACTACGCTGAGGGTCACATTCCGGGAGCTGTTTCCGCCGATATGGATGCTGCTAAAGAGGGCGACTTCAACGCCGGCGTTTCCACCATGCAGGTGGCGACCCGCGATATGGACGATACCCTGGTACTGGTATGCTACTCCGGTAAGAGATACGCCCAGGCTACCACCAACGTGCTGTCCGCACTGGGCTACGACATGAGCAAGGTATACACCCTGGAGGGCGGCTTTACAAAATGGAGCGAGACCTATCCGGACCAGATCGAGAAATAAACAGGCAGAAACCGTATTGACAAATACCCGGAAATATGCCATAATCAGATGGTATGTGAGCGCCGGCACCCAGTCTTTGGACGACTCCAGCCAGGACTTAGTGACCGGTAAGAATATCATCTATATTTTAAGGAGGAACTTTCAATGATTTCTAAGGAAAAGAAAGCAGCTATCATTGCTGAGTACGGCAGAAAAGAAGGAGATACCGGTTCACCGGAGGTACAGATCGCGATCCTTACTGCCAGAATCGCAGAGCTTACAGAGCATTTAAAGGACAACCCGAAGGATCATCACTCCAGACGCGGCCTTCTTATGATGGTAGGTCAGAGACGTGGTCTCCTTGCTTACCTGAAGAAGAAAGACCTGGAAGGTTACCGTGCTCTTATCGAAAAGTTAGGCATCAGAAAGTAATCACAGACCTAAGGGTGGGGGCCAGGAATGGACTCCGCCCTTCTTTTTACACGTGCGGCAGGCCAGGATCTGCGTTTGTATGGATCCCTGGCAGCAGCCGTGGCCGCCTGGAAAGTCCGCAGGACGTGCTTTCCATTACCTGACCAGGCAGGAGAAACATCCGAGACCGCTAAAGGACGCAGGAGCGGATCCTGTGCCGTTTAGTAGTTTCGGCTTCTTCTGCCAGACTATATTTTATTGAGAAAAGGAGACGAAGCCATGTTTAAAAGTTTTTCCATGGACTTAGCCGGACGTACCTTAACCGTTGAGGTGGGCCGTGTGGCAAAGCAGGCCAACGGTGCAGCGTTCATGCACTACGGCGATACAGTCGTTCTTTCTACGGCAACTGCATCCGATAAACCCAGGGACGGGATCGATTTCTTCCCCTTAAGCGTTGAATTTGAAGAAAAATTATACGCAGTCGGAAAGATTCCGGGAGGTTTTACAAAGAGAGAAGGAAAGGCGTCTGAGAACGCAGTCCTTACTGCCCGTGTCATCGACCGCCCCATGCGTCCTCTGTTCCCCAAGGATTACAGAAACGACGTGACCCTTGACAACATCGTTATGTCTGTGGATCCGGAGTGCAGCCCGGAGCTGACCGCAATGCTGGGCTCTGCCATTGCCACCAGCATTTCCGATATTCCCTTTGACGGTCCCTGCGCCACCACCCAGGTGGGCCTCATCGACGGTGAGTTCATCATCAACCCCACTGCGGCGCAGAAGAAGGTTTCCGATCTGGCCCTGACCGTGGCTTCCACCAGGGAAAAGGTCATCATGATCGAAGCCGGAGCCAACGAGGTTCCCGAGGATACGATGATCGAAGCCATCTTTAAGGCTGACGAGGTAAATAAAGAGATCATCGCCTTCATCGACAAGATCGTTGCCGAGTGCGGAAAAGAAAAGCACTCCTACGAGAGCTGCGCGATCCCGGAAGAGCTGTTTGCTGCCATTAGGGAGATCGTTCCGCCGGAGGAGATGGAAGAGGCCGTATTTACAGACGATAAGCAGACCCGTGAGGAGAACATCCGCCAGATCACAGAGCGTCTGGAGGAAGCGTTTGCAGAAAATGAAGAGTGGCTTCCGCTGGTGGGAGACGCTGTTTACCAGTACCAGAAGAAGACAGTCAGAAAGATGATCTTAAAGGATCACAAGAGACCGGACGGCCGTAAGATCGACGAGATCCGTCCCCTGGCTGCGGAAGTGGATCTTTTACCGAGAGTCCACGGCTCTGGTATGTTCACCCGCGGACAGACCCAGATCTTAAACGCATGTACACTGGCTCCCCTTTCCGAGGCCCAGCGTCTGGATGGTCTGGATGAAAATGAGACCACCAAGAGATATATGCACCACTATAACTTCCCGTCCTTCTCGGTTGGCGAGACAAAGCCGTCCAGAGGACCGGGACGCCGTGAGATCGGCCATGGCGCTTTAGCAGAGCGCGCTCTTCTGCCGGTACTTCCCAGCGAAGAGGAGTTCCCCTACGCCATCCGTACTGTATCTGAGACCATGGAATCCAACGGATCCACCTCCCAGGCCAGCATCTGTGCTTCCTCCTTGTCCTTAATGGCAGCAGGCGTACCGATCCGATCCATGGTAGCCGGTATCTCCTGCGGTCTTGTGACCGGAGAGACCGACGACGACTACCTGGTGCTTACAGATATCCAGGGCCTTGAGGACTTCTTTGGAGACATGGACTTTAAGGTAGGCGGCACCCATAAGGGAATCACAGCCATCCAGATGGACATTAAGATCCACGGCCTGACCCGCCAGATCATCGAAGAGGCCATCCGCCGCTGCCGTGAGGCACGCCTTTACATCATGGACAATGTAATGGCTCCGGTGATCTCCGAGCCCAGAAAGCAGCTTTCCCAGTATGCGCCCAAGATCTCCCAGATCATGATCGATCCCCAGAAGATCGGCGATGTGGTAGGAAAGCAGGGCAAGGTGATCAATGGCATCATCGCTGAGACCGGCGTAAAGATCGATATCACCGACGACGGAGCTGTAAATGTATGCGGCACGGATCAGGAGATGATCGACAAAGCGATTTCCATTATTAAAAATATCGTTACCGAGGTAGAGGCAGGCATGATCTTTACCGGTAAGGTAGTCCGGATCATGGAATTCGGTGCCTTCGTGGAGCTGGCTCCCAACAAGGACGGCATGGTCCACATTTCCAAGCTGTCCGATAAGAGAGTAGCCAAGGTGGAGGATGTTGTGAACATCGGCGATGTGGTAACCGTCCGCGTGACCGAGGTGGACCGCATGGGAAGGATCAACCTGACCATGAGACCGGAGGACATGACTGCGGATCTTGAAAAGCTGACCCGTCCGGAGAAACGCGAGGAAAGACGCGACCGCGGGGACAGAAGAGGCGGAGACAGAGAACGCCGCGGCGACAGAGAGCGCAGGGATGACAGAAGAGAGAAAAGAGAAGAGAACGAATAAATAAGCAAAAAGCGGAGAGCTGCCGGGAACGGCGGCGTCTCCGCTTTTTAAGAATACGTTTTAATGATCTCCCCGGCGATGGTCTGTCTGGTAACGCAGCGGTCCATGGCCTGTTTTTCGATGTAGCGGTGGGCTTCAGGCTCGCTCATGGAGAGCTGGCTGATCAGAAGCCACTTGGCCTTATTGACCAGACGGATCTCAGCCATTTTTTCTTCAATGGACAGGGATTTTTTTTCGAACTGTCTCAGACGCTCTCTGGCGCTTTCAAGCCAGCTGAGCGCATAGGTCATGGTTGCTTTCGATATGGGCTTTGACAGGGTGAACACGCCGTATTCGGTGACCTGTTCATGGATCCCGTTATGCAGGTCGCTTTTTACCAGAAGGAGGACCACCGACTGCCGGCTGCTGCACAGATCGATGGCAAAACGGACGCCCATGTCGTCGGGCAGAGGGGAATTGATGATAACAAAGTCATACGCCTTTGCCGCGGCCGCCCGTCTGGCGGCGCTGATGCTTGATACCGTCCGGACGGGGGAATATCTTGCCTCGGGCAGCAGGTCCGCGAAGGCGGAGGTGAGGGAGCCGGCTGCGGAAACGATGAGAATGCTGTATGAACGTCCTCTTAAGCTCATAGTTCACCCTCCTTCTGGGAATCCGGTCTACTGGCCGCAGTATATTTTTAAAATGGCCTCCGGGATATATTTTCTGATAAAGGCGCTGCCTGCGGCGGCGGCGCGGGCAGCCTCAAGATCCTCTGGAAGCTGTCTAAAAGCCGCAAGGGCAGAGGCGTCTGCCCGGTACAGATTGAAATCCGCAGGCGGCGGCGGCACCAGCCTGCCCTGAAGGCCCTCGAGGACCGCATAGATCATAAGGGCAAAGGCCAGATAGGGATTTGCGGACGGGTCCGGGGAGCGGAGCTCCACACGCCGGTACGCACCCACGGCCGCTGGGACACGGATCAGCTGGGAGCGGTTTTCACTGGACCAGGAGATGTACCTGGGAGCCTTATTGCTGCCAAAGCGCTTGTAGGAATTGGCGGTTGGATTTAAAAATACGGTCATATCTGAAATTTTATCCAGGATGCCGGCGATCATGGGATCCATATGGTCGGCGCCGTCGGAGGACTTTACGGACATGTTGATATGGAAGCCGTTTCCTGCCTTGTTTTCCAATGGCTTGGGACTGAAATCAGCAAAGATGCCGTTCAGCCCGGCAATGGTCTTTACTACGGTCTGAAAGGTCATGGAGTTGTCGGCGGCAGTCAGAGGGTCAGAATAGCGGAAGTCGATCTCATTCTGCCCAGGCCCCTCCTCATGGTGCGAGCTTTCCGGCAGGATCCCCATCTGGTCCAGCATAAGGCAGACCTCGCGGCGTATATCCTCGCCCTTGTCTTCGGGGGCGATATCCATATAGGCCGCGTGGTCATGGGGGATCTTGGTGGGCGTTCCGTTGTCGTCCAGCCGGAACAGATAAAATTCCTGCTCCGCTCCAAAGAAAAACTGGTATCCGGCCCTGTCCGCGTCCTGGACGGCCCTCCTTAACAGGGAGCGGGTATCACATTCGAAGATTTTTCCATCCAGACCGGTGATGCTGCAGAACATCCGTACCACGCGTCCGTGCTCCGGCCGCCAGGGCAGGGCCGTCAGCGTATCCGTGTCAGGATGAAGGAACAGGTCCGAATGGCTTTCATCGCCAAAGCCGGTGATGGCAGATGCGTCAATGGCGATGCCGTACTCAAAAGCCCTGGGCAGCTCCTGCGGCATGATGGAAATATTTTTCTGCCTTCCAAATACATCGCAGAACGCCAGACGGATGAATTTCACGTCCTCCTCCCGCATATACTGGAGAACTTCTTCTTTCGAATATTTCATAATCTTACCTGCTTTCTTTACGATTGCTGCTGAAAACGTAAGAGGCGTCCATTTTTAAGGCAGAAATATACTGCTGTAAAAATGAACGCCCTTGCTCATATTTAATATATATACTGTGGATCTGAGCGTTTGTCAAGAGACAAAAAGTTATTTTCAGCCGGGCCGGCGGAAAATGGGCAGAGAAAAAAATAAAAAAGGGATTGACAATTTTTTTTCCGGGGTGTATGATGCAACCCATAAAGGCAAAGGCGTCTTTGAGACAGGATCTCAGAGGCGCCTTTGCCTTTGCATTTTTTTAACAACAGGCGAGGAGCGATAGTATGAAAAATGTACCGGATTTTTTTGGATGCAGCGTATTCGATGACCGGGTGATGAAGGCAAAGCTTCCCTCAAAGGTATATCTGTCATTGAGAAGGACCATTGAGGAAGGCGAAAAGCTGGACATCAGCGTAGCCAATGCCGTTGCGGATGCCATGAAGGACTGGGCCGCCGCCAAAGGGGCCACCCACTATACACACTGGTTCCAGCCTCTGACCGGCGTGACGGCGGAAAAGCACGACGGATTTATTTCCCCGTCGCCGGACGGCGGGGTGATCATGGAATTTTCGGGGAAGGAGCTGATCAAGGGGGAACCGGACGCGTCCTCGTTCCCGTCCGGCGGACTCCGGGCGACCTTTGAGGCAAGAGGCTATACGGCGTGGGATCCCACCTCATACGCGTTTATCAAGGGAAAAACCCTGTATATTCCCACGGCATTCTGCTCCTATGGAGGCGAGGCTCTGGATAAAAAGACACCGCTGCTCAGATCCATGGAGGCCTTAAATAAGCAGGCCCTGCGCATTCTCCGTCTGTTTGGAAATGACGATGTAAAATATGTCCGCACAGCCGTGGGACCGGAGCAGGAATATTTTCTTATTACAAGGGAAATGTATGAGCAGAGAAAGGACCTGCGGTTCACGGGACGGACTCTTTTTGGAGCGAAGCCTCCCAAGGGACAGGAAATGGACGATCATTATTTTGGAGTGATCAAGCCAAGGGTAGCCGCATATATGGAGGATCTGAATAAGGAGCTCTGGAAGCTGGGGGTCCTGGCGAAAACAGAGCATAACGAGGTGGCTCCGGCCCAGCATGAGCTGGCGCCCATTTACACCACCACCAATATCGCAACGGACCATAACCAGCTGACCATGGAAATGATGCAGAAGGTGGCGGCAAAGCACGGCCTGGTATGTCTTCTCCACGAGAAGCCGTTTGCCGGAGTAAACGGAAGCGGCAAGCATAATAACTGGTCGATGGCGACGGATAAGGGGATCAACCTTCTGTCTCCGGGGGAAACGCCCTATGAAAATGCCCAGTTCCTGCTGTTTTTGTGCGCTGTGATCCAGGCAGTGGACGACTATCAGGATCTGCTCCGCATTTCCGTGGCAACAGCTGGAAACGATCACAGGCTTGGCGCCAATGAAGCGCCTCCGGCGGTGGTGTCCATCTTTCTGGGAGACGAACTGAACGGAGTCCTGGAGGCCATCGAAACCGGTACGCCGTATGCGGGAGCAGAAAAGACACAGATGAAGTTGGGGGTCAATGTTCTTCCCAAATTTAACCGGGATACGACGGACCGCAACCGCACGTCGCCTTTTGCGTTTACTGGGAATAAATTTGAATTCCGTATGCTGGGCTCTTCCAACAGCATTGCCTGTGCCAACATCATGCTGAACAGTGCAGTGGCAGAATGCCTGAAGCTCTATGCGGACCGGCTGGAGAAGGCGGGGGATTTTGAGACTGCGCTTCATGAAACGCTCCGTGAGACCATCCGGGATCACAAACGGATCATTTTTAATGGGAATGGCTATGACGACGCATGGCTGAAGGAGGCTGTGGAAAAAAGAGGGCTTCTGAATTACCGGACAACGCCGGACTGCATCCCCCACCTTCTGGATGAAAAAAATGTGAGGATGCTGACGTCCCATAAGGTATTTTCTGAGGCGGAGCTGAGATCCAGATGCGAGATCCTGCTGGACAACTATTGCAAGACGGTCCTGATCGAAGCAAATACCATGATCGATATGGCGAGAAGGGAGATCGCTCCGGCGGTGAGCGGGTACGCAGCGGAGCTGGCCCATACGGCAGCGGCCAAGAAAGCTGTGGACAGCTCGTTAGCCTGCGGCTATGAGACGGAACTGCTGAAGAAGCTGGCAATGCTGGAGGATCAGATCATGATCCGGTCTGAGGAACTGCAGGAGGCTGTGCTGGAGATCCGGAACATTGGGGATATTGCAGAGGAATCCCGCAGGATCCGGGATACTGTTTTAGGAAAAATGGGGCAGCTCCGGGTCGCCTGCGACAGTGCGGAAACCATGACGGCAAAGAAATACTGGCCGTTCCCCACCTATGAGGACCTGTTATTCAGCGTAAGATAAAACGGGGAAAGGAAATTGATAATGAAACAATACAGATTTGAAACGCTCCAGATCCATGTGGGCCAGGAAATGCCGGATCCGGCCACAGATGCGCGCGCAGTACCGATTTACGCCACTGCGTCATATGTTTTTCATGACTGCGCCCATGCGGCGGCCCGATTTGGGCTAGAGGATCCCGGAAATATTTACGGCCGTCTGACCAATTCCACTCAGGAGGTGCTGGAAAAGCGGGCTGCCGCCCTGGAGGGAGGCACAGCAGCGCTGGCGCTGGCTTCGGGGGCTGCCGCCATTGCGTATACCCTGCAGGCCCTGGGACAGAACGGCGGCCACTTTGTGGCCCAGAAAACGATCTATGGAGGCAGCTACAACCTGATGGAGCATACGCTTCCCGGCTTTGGGATCACGGCCTCTTTTGTGAATATCCATGATCTTGACGAGGTGGAGGCTGCGATCCAGGAAAATACAAGGGCGGTCTACATCGAAACCCTGGGAAATCCCAACAGCGACATCCCCGATATCGACGCGCTGGCGGCCCTTGCCCACAGACATGGCATTCCTCTTGTTGTGGACAATACCTTCGGCACACCGTATTTCATCCGTCCCATCGAGCACGGAGCGGATATTGTGGTACATTCCGCTACAAAATTTCTTGGGGGCCATGGCACGACCCTTGGAGGCCTCATTGTGGATTCGGGAAATTTCGACTGGGCTGTCTCGGGGAAGTATCCGGCCATTGCAGAGCCGAACCCAAGCTATCACGGTGTTTCCTTCGTAAAGGCCGCCGGTCCGGCCGCCTTTGTCACCTATATCCGCGCGATCCTGCTCCGGGACACGGGAGCGTCCATTTCTCCATTTGCGGCATTTTTGCTGCTGCAGGGGATCGAAACGCTGTCGCTCCGTCTGGAACGCCATGCGGAAAACACGAAACGGGTGGTGGAATTTTTAAATGGCCATCCACAGGTCGAAAGGGTGAACCATCCGTCGCTCCCGTCCCATCCGGATCACGCACTTTACCAGAAATTTTTTCCCAATGGGGGAGCATCTGTTTTTACGTTTGATATTAAGGGAGGAGCAGAGGCTGCGTATAAATTTATCGATAATCTGCAGGTGTTTTCACTGCTTGCCAATGTGGCGGATGTGAAAAGCCTGGTGATCCATCCGGCAACCACGACCCACAGCCAGCTTTCTCCCGAAGAATTGGCGGACCAGGAGATCCGGCCCAATACGATCCGGCTTTCCATAGGGACCGAGCATATTGAGGATATCCTTGAGGATCTGCAGATGGGATTTCATGCGGCGGAGCAGATGGGCCTGGATGCTGCCGGGGCGGGAATGCCGGAGAAAACGGAGGAACGGTCATGACAAAATATATATTTGTGACCGGAGGTGTAGTCTCTGGTCTGGGAAAGGGGATCACAGCCGCCTCTCTTGGCAGGCTTTTAAAGGCCAGGGGCCTGAAGGTGGCGGCCCAGAAGCTGGATCCGTATATCAATGTCGATCCGGGGACTATGAGTCCGTACCAGCACGGAGAGGTATATGTGACCGAGGACGGGGCGGAAACCGACCTGGATCTGGGCCACTATGAGCGGTTCATTGACGAGGACCTGAACCAGTACTCCAATCTGACAACCGGAAAGATCTACTGGAACGTTCTCAACAAAGAGAGGAGAGGAGAATACCTGGGCTCCACGGTCCAGGTGATCCCTCATATTACCAATGAGATCAAGGAGTTCGTGTACCGCGTGGGAAAAAAGACAGATGCGGACGTGGTGATCACAGAGATCGGAGGGACCATCGGGGATATTGAATCCCAGCCGTTTTTGGAGGCTGTGCGCCAGATCGCTCTGGAGGTGGGAGATGAGAACAGCCTGTTCATCCATGTGACCCTGGTCCCCTATCTGAGCGGGTCTGAGGAGCATAAATCAAAGCCGACCCAGCATTCCGTCAAGGAGCTCCGGGGCATGGGGATCAATCCCGATCTCATCGTTCTCCGGACAGACAGACCGCTGGAGGAGGCCATTTTCCGGAAGATCTCCCTGTTCTGCAACGTAAAGGAGGACTGTGTGATCGAAAACAGGACTCTGGCGAATCTGTACGAAGCGCCTCTGATGCTGGAATGCTCCGGCTTTTCGGATGTGGTATGCAGAGAGCTCCGCATTGATGCGCCGGAGCCGGATCTGGCCGAGTGGGAAGCCATGGTGGAGCGGATCCGGAGCCGGTCAGAGGAGGTACATATCGGCCTGGTGGGCAAATACGTAAAGCTCCATGACGCCTATCTGTCTGTGGCGGAGGCTATGAACCATGCGGGTTATGGCCTGAATGCGTTTGTGAGGATCCACTGGATCGATTCTGAAACGATCAAAAGGGAAACGGCAGCCGGGGTCCTGGGCGGACTGGATGGGATCATCGTTCCAGGCGGGTTTGGAAACCGCGGGATCGAGGGAATGATCCTGGCCGCGGAATACGCCCGTGAAAACCAGATCCCCTACCTGGGGATCTGTCTGGGGATGCAGATCGCGGTCATTGAATTTGCCAGGAATGTTCTGGGGCTGACAGACGCCAATTCGGGAGAATTCGACGAACAGTGCGCGCACAAGGTGATCGATTTTATGCCGGGACAAAGCGGGGAGATCCATAAGGGCGGCACCCTGCGCCTGGGAAGCTATCCCTGCCGCATAAAGGAAGGAAGCAGAATGGAAGGGTGCTATGGCGCCGGACTGATCCATGAGCGCCACCGCCACCGCTATGAGCTTAACAATCAGTACCGCAGGGAGATGGAGCAGGCGGGACTTGTGATAAGCGGCGTCTCTCCGGACGACCGGCTGGCAGAGGCCGTAGAGCTGCCGGACCATCCGTTTTTTGTGGGAGTGCAGTTCCATCCGGAATTTAAGAGCCGGCCCAACCAGCCCCATCCACTGTTTAAAGGCTTTATTTCAGCCGCATTGCAGCAGGCGAAGGGAAAAGAGGTGTAGGACTATGTGCGGGATCATTGGATTCGCGGGAAATACAGAGGCAGTTCCCATTCTGCTGGACGGGCTGGAGCGGCTGGAATACAGAGGATATGACTCAGCCGGAGTCGCGGTGGCATCGCCGGAGGGAAGGCTCCAGGTAAAAAAATGCAAAGGCCGCCTTGGCGTTCTCCGGGAGGCCCTGGCCGCCCAGAAGCCTCTGACCGGGCAGGTGGGCATCGGCCATACCAGATGGGCGACCCATGGGGAGCCGAACGATGTAAACGCCCATCCCCATGTGAGCCAGAGCGGGAAGCTTGCAGTGGTCCACAATGGGATCATAGAAAATTATCTGGAGATCAAACAGTCTCTGCTCCATAAAGGCGTTGTGTTTGCCTCTGATACGGATACAGAGGTCATTGTCCAGCTTCTGGAGTATTATTATAAGAAGAGCTCCAACCTGATGGACGCGGTGTATGAGGTTTTAAACCGCATCAAGGGCGCTTACGCCATGGGGATCCTCTGCTCGGATTTCCCGGAGCAGCTGATCGCCGTACGAAAGGACGCGCCGCTGCTCATCGGCTACGGAGCAGACGGAAATTATATTGCCTCTGACGTGACCGCGCTGCTTGCCCACACAAGGACGGTCACCTATATGGAGGATGACGAGGTGGCAGTGGTCACGGCAGACCATGTGCAGATCCTTGGAAGGGACGGCTGCTTTCTGGAAAAGGAAAAGCATCAGATCCAATGGGACGTTTCAGCAGCGGAAAAAGGCGGGTACGCCCACTTTATGTTAAAAGAGATCATGGAGCAGCCGGAGGCCGTCCGCAGGACCATCCAGCCGAGACTGGCAGATGGGGAGATCGTGTTTGAGGAACTGGAGGATGAAAGGGACCTGATGAAGGGGATCTCCAGGATCTATCTTGTGGCCTGCGGCTCCGCATACCATGTGGGAATGATCGGAAAGTACGCCCTGGAAAGACTCCTGGGAATTCCTGTGGAGGCCTGCCTCGCGTCTGAGTTCCGGTACAGCGGGCCGCTCTTGGGCGAGTCGGCGCTGGTGATCGTGATCAGCCAGTCGGGAGAAACGCTGGATTCCATGGCGGCGCTCCGGGAAGCGAAGCGGAGGGGCTCGAAGGTCCTTTCCATCGTAAACGTCATGGGAAGCTCCATTGCCAGGGAATCGGATCATGTGCTTTATACGTGGGCGGGGCCGGAGATCGCCGTGGCGACCACAAAGGCATATACCACACAGACTGTTCTTCTTCTCATGCTGGGCGTTTATCTGGCCAGGCGGCTGGACCGGATCGGAAACGGGGAGTACCAGGAGATCGTCCGGGAGCTTCATGGCCTGCATGAAAGGATCGGTATGGTCTTAAAAAACCTGGAGCTTTACCAGAAAACGGTAGCCAGGTATTTTAACCATGACAGCGTCTTTTACATCGGACGGAACCAGGACTACGCCCTGGGGATGGAGGGCTCCCTGAAATTAAAGGAGATCTCCTACATCCACTCGGAATCCTATGCGGCGGGAGAGCTGAAGCATGGGACCATTTCCCTGATCGAGCCGGGAACGCTGGTGGTTGCCCTGGCGGCCTATGAGCCGCTGGTGGAAAAAATGCGGTCCAATATCGTGGAGGTAAGGTCCAGAGGCGCGGAGGTGGTCGCAATGACCACGGAAGAGACCAGGGACATGATCGGCAGCCAGGCATCGGAGGTATTTGTGATCCCAAAGACCCATACGCTCCTGCAGCCGGTGCTGGGAGTGGTCCCGCTGCAGCTGTTTGCCTATTATATCGCGCTGAACCGGGGCTGCGATATTGATAAGCCAAGAAATCTTGCAAAATCGGTTACGGTAGAATAGGGAATGGAGGCAGGAGAAAGGAGCAGTATGGGAATTCACGAAGAATGCGGCGTGTTTGGAGTGCTCAGTGCAAAAAAAGAAAATGTGGCGGAGCTGGTCTATTACGGGCTCTATGCCCTGCAGCACAGAGGGCAGGAAAGCTGTGGGATCGTGGTCAATGACGATGGAGTCTTTTCCTCTTACAAGGACCTGGGACTGGTGAGCGAGGTGTTTTCAAAGGATACCCTGGCTCATTTTCCCGAAGGGACCATGGCGGTGGGCCATGTGAGATATGGGACCACCGGAGGAAACACAAGGAGCAACTGCCAGCCCATTGAGGTCAGCCACCAGAAGGGGAAAATGGCCCTGGCCCACAACGGGAACCTGACCAACGCCTTAACGCTCCGTGACAGACTGGAGCTGTCAGGCGCTATTTTCCATACGACCAGCGATACGGAAACCATTGCGTATATGATCACCAGAGAGCGGCTGGGAGCGCCCAGCATCGAGGAGGCCGTCAGCCGTGCAATGGAGTCTCTGGAGGGCGCGTATTCCCTGGTACTGATGTCCTCTGCGAAAATGGTCGCCGCGCGGGATCCATATGGATTCAGGCCCCTGTGCTACGGCAGGATGCCGGACGGCGCCTATGTGGCCGCGTCGGAGAGCTGCGCGCTGTCTGCGGTGGGGGCGGAGTATGTGAGGGATGTTCTGCCTGGGGAGATCGTGGTCTTCCGTCCGGACGGTGTGGAATCCAGAAGAGAGCACTGCAGAACCCAGAGGCAGAGGACCTGCATTTTTGAATACATCTATTTTGCCAGGCCGGATTCTGTGATCGACGGCATATCGGTCCACGAATCGAGAAGAAGGGCGGGAGAGCTGCTGGCAGAGCGGTATCCGGTGGACGCGGACCTGGTGACCGGGGTTCCGGACAGCGGGCTGGACGCGGCCCTGGGATTTTCGGAGCGGTCCGGGATCCCCTATGGGATCGGGCTGATCAAAAATAAATATATCGGAAGGACCTTTATCTCTCCGGGACAGAGGGAGCGGCTGGATCAGGTCAGGATCAAGCTCTCTCCTGTGAGGAGTGTCATTGAAGGGAAACGGGTGGTTTTGATCGACGATTCCATTGTCCGCGGAACCACCAGCAGGCGCATTGTAAAGCTTCTGCGGGACGCGGGAGCCAGAGAGATCCATATGAGGATCTCTGCTCCGCCGTTTCTGCATCCCTGCTATTATGGAACCGATATTGATTCAGAGGAAAATCTGATCGCCTGCCATCACACCACAGAGGAGATCGCGAAGCTCATAGGAGTGGATTCCCTGGGCTATCTGGAGGTGGAAAGCCTGGGCAGGCTGACAGGCAGCAAAAATTACTGCGCTGCCTGTTTCCAGGGAGATTATCCGACAAAGATACCGGCCGACCTCCGGAAGGACCGTTTTGAAAGAAGGCTGTCAGAGGAGATCGGAGGAAGAAAGGAAGGAACGGAATGATACCAAATACCAACTATAAGAATTTAAAGGATTCCTATCTGTTTTACCATATCGCACAGAAGACAAAGGCGTATCTGGAGCAGCATCCCGGGGCCTATCTGTACCGCATGGGCATCGGCGACGTGTCCCTGCCCCTTTGCGACGCGGTGATCCAGGCCCTTCACAAGGCCGTAGACGACCAGGCGGTCAAAGCCTCTTTCCATGGGTATATGCCGGAATGCGGTGATCCGGAGCTCCGCAGGACCATTGCCGGATACTATAAAAAGAGGAACGCGGACCTTTCGCCGGAGGAGGTATTTATTTCCAGCGGCGCCAGCGACGAGCTGGGAGATATCCTCGATCTGTTCGGCAGGGACAAGAAGGTTATGATCATGGAGCCAGCCTATCCGGCTTATGTGGATGCCAATATCATCGCAGGCAATACGATCATACATATCCCATCGGGAGAGGCAGAGGGCTTTGTGCCGCAGCCCGGTGAAAGGGATCGGGCGGATGTGATCTATATCTGTTCCCCCAACAATCCGACGGGGGCGGTCTTCAGCCGCGAGAGATTAAAGCAATGGGTGGATTACGCCAACCGGACCGACGCGGTCCTGCTGTTTGATGCCGCCTATGAGGCATTTATTGAGGACGAGGATATCCCCCATAGTATTTTTGAAATAGAGGGGGCAAAAACCTGTGCCATTGAGATCTGTTCCCTGTCGAAGACAGCCGGATTCACAGGGACCAGGCTGGGCTATACGGTGATCCCCAGGGAGCTGGAGCGGAAGGGGATGCGCTTAAATGAAATGTGGATCCGGAACCGCACAACAAAAACCAATGGGGTCTCCTACATCATCCAGAAAGGCGGAGCAGCTGTGTTCACTGAGGAAGGACAAAAGCAGGTCCGTGAAAGGATCCAGGTTTATAAAAAGAATGCGAAGGTGCTCATGGAGGCCCTGGACCGGCTGGGGATCTGGTACTGCGGCGGAAAAAACGCGCCCTACATCTGGATGAGGTGCCCTGGGGGAATGGGAAGCTGGGAGTTTTTCGACTACCTGCTCCAGGAGATCCAGGTAGTGGGAACGCCGGGAGAAGGCTTTGGAGCATGCGGGGAAGGATATTTCCGGTTTTCCACCTTCGGCTCGCCGGAGGATACAAAGGAGGCGGCAGAACGGCTGGTGAAGCTGCTGGGCTGACGATTCCTTTCCCGCCCTGCGGGGCCAGTCCACTGGCTGCTTCATTCGTTCTTGTTTTGTCAATATCAACTAAAATTCAAGGAATGCCCAGTCATAGAATCGTCCTTTTTACAAGTTGCATATAACTAACTGATGTGCTATACTCTGCGGGTAACGCAAGATAGGATTGCTTTTGCGTCAAAAATATCTGCGTTTTTTATTTATACATAGGTTAGTTAAAACTAATTAAAGGAGGCAATACTATCAGACAATATCGCTCAACAGTATTACTTGTGGTCCTGCTGCTGGTCGCGTCCGTTATTTCACTTTTTATAGGCGTGATTGAACTGCCGCTGCAGGAGCTTCTGTCAGGAAATCTGCATTTATGGGAGATCTTTTTGGTATCCCGTCTTCCGCGCCTGCTGGCGATCCTTTGTACCGGTGTGGGAATGAGCGTGGCCGGACTCATTATGCAGCAGCTGTGCAGCAACAAATTCGTGTCACCCACAACTGGCGCCACCATTTCTTCGGCCCAGCTTGGCATTCTGCTGGCGCTGCTGTTCATGCCGTCGTCTACTTTGTGGACCCGGGCGCTCTTTGCCTTTGCGGCAGCGATCCTGGGCACCTGGATCTTCGTCTGGTTCATCCAGCGCATCCAGTTTAAGGATGCGGTGATGGTCCCGCTGGTGGGTATCATGTGCGGCAATGTCATCGGCGGCATTACCAGTTATCTGGCCTATAAATACGAAATGACCCAGGCCCTGTCCTCGTGGCTGGTGGGCCATTTTTCTCTGGTGCTGAAGGGGCGGTATGAGATCGTCTGGCTGACAGTGCCGCTGGTGGCGCTGGCTTTTATATTCGCCAACCATTTCAATATTGTGGGGCTGGGAAAGGATTTTTCCAGGAACCTGGGGGTTCCCTATAACCTGGTCCTCTTTTCCGGACTTACCATCTCTGCCATGATCACTGCCAGCATCGTGGTGGTTGTCGGCTCCATCTCCTACATTGGTCTCATCGTGCCCAATGTGGTGGCCATGTATAAAGGGGACAGGATCCGGGGCACGTTGGTGGATACTGCCCTGTTCGGCGCCATTTTCGTACTGGTGTGCGACATGATCGGCCGGGTGGTGATCTTTCCTTATGAACTGCCCATCGAACTGATCGTTGGCATACTGGGCAGCCTCATTTTCATTGCCCTGTTGTTTTACCGGCTTAAATATGGACGCAGGGCCATCCGGCTGGGCGGTACAGGGACAGGCTGCTGCTCCGCCATGCCCGGTCTGAAAGGAGGTGCGGAACAGTGAATACTGCTGCTATGCGCGCCAACCGGCGCAGGCTGCTGATCCTGACCGTAATAGTCCTTTTCTGCGCAGCAGCCTATATGCTGGTGGAAGTGGACTTTTCCAACCCCAGGCTGTTTGCGTATGCCATGAAGCTCCGGGCCCCAAAGCTCATCGTCATGCTCATTACCGCCTTTTCCATCGGAGGGGCTTCGCTGGTGTTCCAGTCCATCATCAACAACACCATTGTGACACCCTGTCTGCTGGGGATGAATTCCCTCTATACCCTCATCCATACGGCAGTGGTATTTTTCCTGGGATCGGCCAGTGCGGCAGCCTCCAATGCGAATTTGTCCTTTGCAGTGGATGTGGTGCTCATGGGCATTGCGGCCACAGTTATTTACAGCTGGATCTTTAAAAAGACAAAGCACAATGTACTGTATGTGCTGCTGGTGGGTACAGTGCTGACCTCCTTCTTCGGCAGCATCCAGACGACGCTGACCCGGGTCATGGATCCCAATGAGTATGACAGTCTGATGAACACCCTGGTGGCCAGCTTCAGCAATATAAACTCTGAGATCATTGTTTTTTCCCTGATCCTTCTGGCAGCCGTAATCTTTGCCCTGCGAAAAGAGCTGGCCCTGTTGGACGTACTGACCCTTGGAAAGGAGCAGGCCATCAATCTGGGTGTGGATTATGACCGCTGCATCCGCCGCCTGCTGCTGGGCGTAGCCCTCTGCATTGCTGTGGCCACCGCCATGGTGGGACCCATCTCTTTTTTGGGACTCATCATCGCGAACCTGTCCAGACAGCTGCTCAAGACCTACCGGCATACCCAGCTGGTGCTTGGCTCAGCTCTGTTTGGTATGATCGTACTGGTGGGCGGGCAGCTCATTGTGGAGCACATATATTCCTATTCCGTTCCGGTGAGTGTATTCATTACCGTGGGCGGCGGTCTTTACTTCCTTTATCTCCTATTGACAAGAAAGAAGGTGTGATTATGAATGTGCAGGAATTGAAGAAACAATATGACGGAAAAACTGTGGTGGACGGCGTGAGCTTTGCCATCCCCAAGGGGAAGGTGACTTCCCTCATCGGTCCCAACGGTGCGGGAAAGTCCACAGTCATGGGCATGATCTCACGGCTTATCGCCCACGACAGCGGAGTGGTAGACTTCGAGGGAAGGGATATTGGAAAGTGGAAAAGCAGGGAGCTTTCCAGACGGCTTGCCATCCTGACCCAGTCCAACAGCATTCAGATGAAGCTGACCGTGCGGGAACTGGTGACTTTCGGGCGCTTCCCCTATTCAGGGAACCGGGTCACCCTGGAGGATCAGAAGATCATCGACCGGGCCATTTCCTACATGGAACTGGAGGGCTTCCAGGACCGCTTCATTGACGAGCTTTCCGGAGGCCAGAGGCAGCGGGCCATGATCGCCATGGTCATTGCCCAGGACACCGAGTATGTACTTCTGGACGAGCCTACCAATAACCTGGATATCTACCATGCTACCAATATGATGAAAATCGTCCGCCGTCTCTGTGACGAGCTGGGAAAAACAGTGATCCTGGTGCTGCATGAGATCAACTATGCGGCATTTTATTCCGATTATATCTGTGCCTTCAAGGACGGAAAAATCGCCAGATTCGGCACTGTGGAGGAGGTGATGACAAAAGAGAATCTGTCTCAGATCTATCAGGTGGATTTTGAGATCCTGACCATTGCAGGAAAGCCCTTATCCATCTACTATTGACCCTGTTTTTCAGTACTTTTTTAGAAAAGGAGCAATCAGACATGAACATGAAAAAAATGATCTTTTTTGCCCTGGCCGGCGTGATGTCCCTTGGCCTTGCAGCCTGCTCTGGGGAGAACGTAAAAACCACATCCGGGGACAGTATCCCGCCTGCCAGCAGCCAGACCGCCAGTGGACCGCAGAACAAGGAGAGGCCTGAGTCCGTGACCATCATAAGCCTCAACGCCAGCAAGGAGGAAACGGAGCTGGAGGTACCCTACGATCCCCAGCGCATCGCCATTCTGGATATGGCTTCCCTGGATATTCTGGATGCCCTGGGCGTGGGGGACCGGGTCGTTGGCACTGCTGATACCAGCCTGGAGTATCTCCAGAATTACATCAATGACGACATTTCCAGCCTGGGAACCATCAAAGAGGCGGATCTGGAGGCGGTCATGGCCTGCGAGCCGGATGTTATCTTCATCGGAGGCCGCCTGGCTTCCAGCTATGACGCTCTCAGCGAGATCGCTCCCGTGGTCTATCTGGCCACGGACACTGAACTTGGCGTAGTGGAAAGCGTCCGACGGAATGCCATGACCATCGCATCCATGTTTGGGCTTGAGGATAAAGTAGATGAATTAATGGCTGGCTTCAATTCCCGCATTGCTGCCCTGGCTGAATTTTCTGCCGGAAAGACTGCGATCATAGGGCTTGTCACCAGCGGCAGCTTCAACGTGCTGGGCAACGATGGACGCTGCTCCATGATCGGACGGGAGATCGGCTTTGAAAATATCGGCGCGGCCGCCGATATTGATACCTCCACCCACGGCAATGAGGCTTCCTTTGAATTCATTGTGGAGAAGGATCCTGACTACATCTTCGTCATGGATCGCGACGCAGCCATCGGCACCGATGGGGCACAGCTGGCCCAGGAGATCATGGAGAACGAGCTTGTGATGGGTACGGACGCCTATAAGAATGGTCATCTCGTCTATCTGGCCCACCCGGCTGTGTGGTACACCGCCGAGGGAGGCATCACCGCTCTGGATCTTATGCTGAAGGATCTGGAGAGCAGTCTGCTGGGTTAAGGCAGTTTCCATATAGCAGCAGTGTATACAAACACGCACCGGTTACAGAGCCCATAGGTATGCTGTGCCCGGTGCGTGCTGCGTTGTGTGCCTGGTCTTGCACATTTCTAAAGGGTGCAGGTCCAAAATCCGCCCGGCAGCGGGAAGGATATAGGGGGAGGCAAGGGGGTTCATCGTGAGGTGGAATCTGAAGGCAGTTGGATGTGGGGAATCTACCAGCCCATGGGCAAGCCTCTGGTCTGATGAACAGAAATGTGGGCAGGGAATAAGAGAACGGATGTTCGATGACTCTGTACTTTTGGAATTATTTATGGTACAATGTCTGCAAAACAGACATTGTACCATTGCGCATCTGGTTTCTGTGTTTAACATGGTTTGTCCCTGTTTCGGCCATATCGAATTACATGGGTACGGCAGGCTCAAAAAAACAAATTCTGTTTTAAATCCTGGAGGTGGTTCTTATGCAAAATGAACAAAAAGTTTTTGAATTACATTCCGAATACGCCCCCACCGGCGACCAGCCCCAGGCCATTGAGGCGCTGGTCAAAGGATTTCAGGAAGGCAATCAATTCCAGACCTTATTAGGAGTTACAGGGTCCGGCAAGACCTTTACCATGGCCAATGTGATCCAGCAGCTAAATAAGCCGACGCTGGTGATCGCGCACAATAAGACCTTAGCAGCACAGCTCTATGGTGAGTTTAAAGAGTTTTTTCCAAATAATGCAGTGGAATATTTTGTCTCCTACTATGATTATTACCAGCCGGAGGCATATGTCCCTTCCACTGACACATATATTGAAAAAGACTCGGCCATTAATGACGAGATCGATAAGCTGCGCCACTCGGCCACAGCGGCGCTTTCAGAGAGAAATGATGTGATCATTGTGGCCTCTGTATCCTGTATCTATGGACTGGGAAGCCCCATCGACTATAAGGAGATGGTGATCTCCCTGCGTCCTGGGATGGAGAAGGACCGGGACGAGGTGATCCATAAGCTGATCGACATCCAGTACACAAGAAATGAGATGGATTTCCGGCGGGGATCCTTCCGGGTCAGAGGAGATGTCCTGGAGGTGTTCCCTGCGTACTCCGGCAGCGAGGCCTACCGGATCGAGTTTTTCGGCGATGAGGTGGACCGGATCTCAGAGATCGACGCGCTGACCGGGGAGGTGAAGGCTCAGCTGGGCCATGTGGCGATCTTCCCGGCCTCCCACTATGTGGTGCCCAAGGAAAAAATGATGGCTGCGACAGAAAATATCCTGGCGGAGATGAAGGAACAGGTGACATTCTTTAAGAGCGAGGATAAGCTTTTGGAGGCCCAGAGGATCGCAGAAAGGACCAATTTTGACGTGGAGATGATGCGGGAGACGGGATTCTGTTCCGGGATCGAGAACTATTCCCGCCACCTGACCTTTGGAAAGCCGGGGGAGCCGCCCTGCACGCTTCTGGACTACTTCCCGGAGGATTTCCTTATTATCGTTGACGAGTCCCATATTACGCTTCCCCAGGTGAGAGGGATGTATTTTGGCGACCGGTCCAGGAAGAAGACTCTGGTGGATTATGGGTTCCGTCTGCCGTCGGCGCTGGATAACCGTCCCTTAAATTTTGAGGAATTTGAAAGCCACATCAGCCAGATGATGTTTGTATCCGCCACGCCATCCGTATATGAGGCAGAGCATGAGCTGCTTAGGACAGAGCAGATCATCCGTCCCACCGGCCTTCTGGATCCGGAGATCAGCGTCCGTCCGGTGGAGGGCCAGATCGACGATCTCATCGGAGAGATCAACAAGGAGGTGGAAAGCCACAATAAGGTCCTGATCACAACGCTGACAAAGCGCATGGCTGAGGATCTGACGGATTATATCCGGGAGGCCGGGATCCGGGTCAAATATCTCCACTCAGATATTGATACCCTGGAGCGGGCGGAGATCATCCGCGATATGCGCCTGGATGTGTTCGACGTACTGGTGGGCATCAATCTTCTCAGAGAGGGGCTGGATATCCCGGAGATCACTCTGGTGGCGATCCTGGACGCCGATAAGGAGGGCTTCCTCCGGTCTGAGACCTCTCTGATCCAGACTATCGGCCGCGCTGCCAGAAATGCAGAGGGGCATGTGATCATGTATGCCGATTCCATCACCGATTCCATGAAAGCTGCCATCGATGAGACCAACCGCCGCCGGGAGATCCAGCAAAAGTATAATGAAGACCACGGCATTACACCCCAGACCATTAAAAAGGCCGTCCGTGACCTGATCTCCATTTCCAAAGCGGCAGCAGCAGGAGACGGGGAATTAAAAAAGGATCCGGAATCCATGGATGCAAAGGAGCTGGATAAGCTGGCAAAGGAACTGGCAAAGAAGATGCGCCAGGCAGCGGCCGAGCTGAACTTTGAGGAGGCGGCCAGACTGCGAGACCGTATGAAGGAGGTAAAGCAGATGCTCCTGGAACTGGAGGGCTGAGACGGAAACGGTCAGAAGGATGTAAGTTTATATTGACAACCAATCCCGGTAAGGCTACAATATCTGCGGAATCGAAGCAGATCCGGGAAGAACAGGATGGGAACCATGAGACTGTGTGACTGTGCTGCCGGAAAGCTATATATGATCCGGACGGTTACGGCAGAGGAAACGATCGTCCGGCGGCTGGAGGCCCTGGGACTCGTCGAGGGAACAAAGGTCCATATTCTGATGAAAAAACAGGACGGCTCTCTGATCGCCGCATTCCAAGGGACACGTCTGGCGCTGGGAAAAAAGATCGCTGGAGCCATTGAAGCGGAGGACTGTGAAGAACATGGGCGCTGAGAGTGTGACGGTCTGCTTTACAGGAAATCCCAACTGTGGAAAGACCACGCTTTTTAATGCGTATACTGGCGCAGGGAAAAAAACAGCCAACTGGCCTGGCGTTACTGTGGCGCTGTCGGAGGGGAGCCTGATGCACCGGGGCCGTCTGGTGCACCTGGTGGACACACCGGGAATTTACAGCCTGGATCCATATACTATGGAAGAAACAGTGACCAGACAGTGCATAAGGGACCAGAAGGCGGATGTGATCATCCATGTGGCAGATGCACTTTTGCTGGAAAGGAGCCTGTTTCTGACCATGCAGCTATTGGCAGAGGGAAGGCCGATGGTCCTGGCTCTCAATATGATGGATCTGGTCCGGGAACGGGGGATGGACATTGATACAGAAGGACTGTCCAGACTCCTGGGAGGGATCCCGGTGATCCCGGTATCAGCCAGAAGGAGGACTGGGCTGGAGGAGCTGATGGATGTCGCCGTGGAAGCGGCCAGAGCCCGCCGGATGGCAGACGGCAGCAGCTGTTTTGTATCGGGAGCCCGTTATTCTGTATACAGAAGCCATTCTGCGCACAGCGATGGGCCTGCATATGGCGATGGCCCTTCTGGATCCGGAGGCTCCTGGCATGGCCCGGTGTCTGCCAGGGAACTCCATGACCGGGCCCGGCAGCTTGCCGCTGCCTGTATCCGGTACAGAGGCAGTCCCGCACAGAATAAAAGGAACACGGATCCCAGCGTTGGGAGAGTATTGGATTCCTTCACTGACCGGGCGGACCGGCTCCTGGCCCATCCAGTATGGGGGATCCCTATATTTTTTGGGATCCTGGCCCTGGTATTTTTTCTGACATTTTCTGCCGGAGGCTTTTTGAGAGGATATTTTGAGCGGGGCCTGGCCATGCTTTCAGCGTATATCCTGGAGCTCCTGGGCCGGTGCCGGGTCTCCGGCTGGATCATTTCCCTGGTATCCGATGGGATCCTGGCCGGAGTGGGAGGAGTCCTGGGCTTTCTGCCAAACATTGCCATCTTGTTCCTGGCCCTGGCCTTCTTAGAGGACAGCGGCTATATGGCCAGGATCGCCTGGGTCATGAACGGGACTATGGCCTCGGCGGGACTTTCGGGAAAAGCCGTTCTCCCGGTGCTCCTGGGATTTGGTTGTACGGTCCCGGCAGTCCTGGCATCCCGGATCCTGGAGAATGAAAAGGACCGGAGGCGGACGATCCTTATGACGCCGTTCATGTCCTGTTCAGCCAGGCTTCCGGTCTATGTGCTGTTTGCGGGAATGTTCTTTCCGGAAGCATCAGCGGCGGTGATCGGAGGCTTATACGTTCTGGGCGTCCTGGCGGCCCTGGGGACGGCCTGGGCAGCCTGGAAGGCAGGACGGGAGGAGCCGTATGAGGATATTCTGCTGATGGAGCTGCCGGAATACCGGTGGCCGGATCTGGGAACTGTGGTCTCCTGTGCCTGGGAACGGGTCAGGGACTATCTGGAAAAAGCCGGGACCACGATCTTTCTGGCCTCCCTGGTCCTGTGGTTTTTCCTTCATCTGGGGCCACAGGGAGCTGCGTGGGATGTATCAGAAAGCTTCGCGGCAGTCCTGGGACGGGGCCTGGCTCCGGTCCTTGTCCCGGCCGGCCTGGGAGCCTGGCAGACAGCAGTGGCGCTGCTTACCGGACTTTCGGCAAAAGAGGTGGTGGTATCCAGCTTCTTTATTCTTTACGGAGCCGGGAACAGAGGTGCTGGAGGAGGCCATGAGGCTCTTGCAGCCAGTCTTGCAGCCGGCGGCTTTACCGGAGCCAGCGCCCTGGCACTTCTGGTATTCTGTCTCCTTTACACACCCTGTGCGGCGGCCATGGGGGCCATAAAGCAGGAGACAGGATCCCTCCGCTGGACTGTGGGACTGGCGGTTTATCAGCTTTTTCTGGCCTGGATATGCGCCGTGCTCGTATACCAGGCAGCCAGCCGGATCCCGGGGCTGGGATGACGGAAAGAATTCTGGTCTGTATGGAAGCAGGCGGGAGTGAAATAGACAAAGAGAGGAAAACAGAATGGATGAGAAACTTCTTCTGAAGGCCGTTGTTCTGGCCGGAGAGATCATGCTGTCCAGCGGCGCAGAGGTATCCCGTGTGGAAAATACCATGCAGTTCATGCTGCGGCGGTCCAACTGTGAGGTCACGGAGGCCGTGGTCCTGGCCACAGGACTTTTTGTGACTATGGCTGACCCGGGCGGAGAGCCGATGACCTTTTCCAAGCGGATCCCTGCCAGAAGCACAAACATCAACCGGATCTGCCGGGTCAATGAGGTCTCCAGGCAGTTCTGCCATATGGAGCTGACGGTGGAGGAGGCCTACGAGGAGCTGAAAAGGATCCAGAAGGAGATCCTTTATAAGCCATGGATGAAGCTTGCCGGGATCATCGGTATATCTGTCAGCTTTATCTTTATTTACGGCGGGAACTTCCTGGATCTTTCCACTTCGGTCCTGGTGGGGATCTGTATGGCGGCGGCGGACCGGTTCACAAAGATCCTCCGGCTCAATGATTTCAGTACCACGGCCTTCTGCGGGTTTGTGGTGGCCTTTTCTGCTATGCTCATCCAGGAACTCTGTCCTTTTAAGGTCAGCGGCGATGTGATGATCATGAGTGCCATCATGTATCTGGTGCCCGGGATCCCCTTTACCACTGCGGCCCGGGATACCATTAACGGAGACTATGCCGCCGGATCTGCCAGGATGCTGGAATGTATCGTTGTGGCCCTGGCCGTGGCTGTGGGCGTGGGCTTTGGAATGGTCTGCTTCCGGACATTATGGGGAGGAACGCTATGATGATACTTCAGATACTCAGCGCTTTCAGCGCTGTGCTGGTATTTACCATGATCCTGGAGATACCGAAAAAATATATGCTTTATGCGTCCGCCTCGGGTGCGGTGGGCTGGTGGGCCTACCTGATGGTCCAGAACAGCGGCCATTCGTCTATGCTGGCAGCGTTTTTATCTACTCTGGTGGTGGCCTTTTTAAGTCATATCCTGGCCAGGGTCAAAAAGGCCCCGGTGACAGTGTTTCTGATCACAGGAACGCTTCCGGCAGTGCCGGGAGCCGCCATATACCGGAGCGTTTATTATTTCCTCCAGAACGACTCGGCGCTGGCTACAAAAAATCTTCTGGAGACCATCCAGATCGCCGGAGCCATTGCCATGGGGATCTTTACCATGGACTCTCTGTTCCGGCTGGTTCTGGCCTATGACAGGAAAAAAGCGGAGAAGGGATGATGGTCCCTGTTTCCCGGCTGAAGATATAGATGCGGTCCGAGAGCACGTCCTCCTCAGAGACGTCCTCCCGGTTGATCTCCTGGACCGTCCGGCACAGGAACGCATGATCGAACATAAGATGATCTGGAAATAAAAGGACTTCGTGGATACTGGAAGGCAGGATGATCACATCCGTCTCTTCCTGGTCTGCGAAGTCTTTTATTATATCCCTGTAAAGCATACAGGAGGCTCCGTAGATCCCGCGGCGGTTGGTGAGCACATGGAGTGCCGGCCCGTCTGCTGAGATCTCCACCGCAGGCTCAGCCGCTTCCAGCCCCTTCGCAGCTGCCATAGGCTCAGTGTCTCTTAGGATCTCCGATGCAGCCACATGTTCTGCCGTCTCCAGCCTCTCTGCAGCTGCCATAGGCTCAGTGCCTCTTAGGATTTCCGCTGCAGCCGCGGATCCTGTCGTTTCCAGATCCCTTTCCGTCTCCGCCAGGTCCGGGAACGGGGTATCTACGTAAACGGACGGCAGAAGGAGCTCCGTCAGAGGCGTTAGGACAGGGGGAAAGAGAATGGGGGTATTTTCCTCTGCCAGGGAGCGCAGGGTATCTGCATCCATGTCCCAGGCGGAAAGGAGCGGCCAGTGGACCAGGGCGGACACCAGATCGGCAGAGTCCAGGTCCAGGCAGATGAAAAAGACCATAGCCAGATCGTGAAAGGGGAACCATGGGATATGTTTCAGCAGTTCTTCATTCCGCTCCTGGGAAACCAGACGGAAGGCAATGCGGGTTTTTGCAAATTCTGGATCCAGGATCTCCTGGCATATGGAGGATGGGAACGGGGGCCTGCGCTCCAGAAAAGAAAGAACAGAGGCACATATGGTCTCCATAGGTATGCCTTTTTGGTACTGGTCATACAGAGGCTCCAGATAGACGACCGGCCCCAGGGCACTGTCAGCAGGGAGTGCAAAGAGGACATCCGGACATACGCCGTTATTTTTGCAGAGTGATTTTTGAATAAATTGAGTGCCTGGATCTGAATTTTTGCGCAATACATCCGATATAGCTGAACAAAACTGTGAATAGTGCATAGAAATTACCTCCAGAAATGAAGTTGAATGTGATTAAAAGAAATGGTGTCTATATTGTAAGGGATAAAAAACATGAAATCAATAGTAATTTATGCTTGATTTCTTGGAATAAATGTGATAAAATAACGAAAATTAATTACATATATTTGTGCAAAATGGATAGTATGCCTGTGCCTGGGGATATACGATCCATTTAAAAGTGTTTTCTAAATTGATGCATTTGGCCAGTGGTCATGCAAATATAATTATGAGGTGAGAGAGTATGACGAAAAAACTTATGCGCGGGTTAGTACCGGTAATGGTCCTTTCCGCAGCAGCCGCCCTGTTCACAGGCTGTGGTTCCAAGGACTCCGGTGCAGACGCAAAACCGGCAGGCGAAACCAAGGAAACAGAAGCAGCCGGCTCTACAGCGGCATCCGAAGACAAGGGAACTGAATCCAAGGGTACTTCTTCCAAGGATACCCTGATCATTGCGACTGCCAATGAGACTCCCAGTGTTACCACGAACCTCCATAATGCGACGGCTGGTGACTATATCAACCAGATGACTCATGAGGGGCTGTTTACCTCCAGCGTTGATTTAACACCGCAGCCGGCTTTGGCTGAATCCTATGAGATCGTAAGCGATACCGAGTGGGTATTCAAGCTGAGACAGGGCGTGAAATTCCACAATGGCCAGGAAGTGAAGGCCGCCGACGTAAAAGCTTCCCTGGAACTTTGTAAGGAATCCCCGCAGGTTTCCCAGTACGGTGACGCAGTGGAATCCGTTGAAGTGATCGACGACTATACAGTTAAGATCACAACCAACGGCCCGCACTCCGGTCTTCTTACGGATCTGAGCCACCACGGCAACGCCATCCTTCCGGCAGACCTGATCGCCAGCGGACATGATTTCAACAAAGAGCCCATCGGCACCGGCCCATACAAATTTGTTGCATGGAACAAGGGTGAGAGCATTGAGCTGGAAGCCAATGAGGATTACTGGGGAGAGGTTCCGGCCATCAAGCACGTGATCTGGAAGATCATTCCGGAGGGCTCCTCCCGTACCATGGCCCTTGAGGCCGGCGAAGTGGACATGATCATCGAGGTTGAGTCCACAGACCTTTCCCGTTTACAGGACAACCCGGATATCGTTACAGTCAACGATCCGGGTACAGGCCATAACTGGATGATGGTAAATAATGAGAAGGCTCCCTTCGATAACGTGGATTTCCGCCGTGCCATTGACGCTGCTATTGATAAGAACGCAGTGGTACAGGTTGCCTTAAACGGACAGGGTTCCGTATCTGACAGCATGCTTCCGGAGTGCTTCCCGGGCGTTGTGACTGACGGAGCTCCCACCTATGACCCGGAGAAGGCAAAAGAGTACCTGGCAGCATCCGGCTTAAATCCGGCAGACTGCACCTTCGCTCTGATCTGCTCTGACGATACAAAGCTCCGTGCCGGACAGGTGATCCAGTCCTCCTTAAAGGAAAACCTGGGCATCGATATCACTCTGGAGTCCATGGACCTTGCTACATACCTGGATAAGACATCTGCAGGCGATTACCAGGCTGCCATCGGCGGATACACCTCCAGTGACGTATTGGCTCACTGCATGGGCGTTTACCACTCCAAATCCATCGACGGTTCCAACAAGACCCGTCTGAACGATCCGGAGATCGATGCTTTCATTGATAAGATCAAAGCTACACTGGATCCGGAGGAAAATGTAAAGATCGTTACGGAACTCAGTAAGTCTCTGAATGAGATCTGTCCGCAGGTTCCGCTCTACTTAAAGAACAACGTACGTGCATACGCAAAGGGCCTGGAAGGCTTCACAATGAGTCCGACCGGCGGTATGTACATCCACGAACTGAGCTGGAGCGAATAATTTTTATTTGAAGTAAATCCTTTAAGAAGAAAACAGGGACCTGGCCCCTGGAAGGCCGGTCCCTGTTTTGATTAAAATTTATGTAGAGGGGAGAGGATCGCACCATATGATCAAGTTTATAATCAAACGTCTTCTGGCACTGATCCCGGTACTGGTCGGAGTATCACTGCTCGTATTCTTTATCCTTGATTTGGCTCCTGGTGATCCTGCCAAGGCTGCTCTGGGTGAGCAGGCACGTCCCGAAGATATCGAGGCGTTCCGAGAGGAAATGGGCTTAAATGACCCGTTCATTGTCCGTTACGTAAACTACATGCTGGGCCTCTGTCAGGGAGACCTGGGAACCTCCTATAAGACCCGTGATCCGGTAGGAGAAGAGGTATGGGCCCGTCTGCCAAATACGGCGATGTTAGCGCTTACCTCCACTGTGGTAGCCATCTTACTGGCGCTTCCGTTAGGAATCATCGCGGCCATCAAGCAGAACACGCTGTTCGATGGCATCAGCATGTTCATATCCCTCCTGGGTATCTCAATGCCCGTATTCTGGATGGGCCTCCTGCTGATCCTGTTCTTCTCTGTAAAGCTGGGCTGGTTCCCGGTATCGGGAGCAGACCAGGGGATCAAGAGCCTTGTGCTGCCGTCCATCGCGTTAGGCTTCATGCACATGGCATCCATCGCCCGTACCACCAGAAGCTCCATGCTTGAGACGATCCGCCAGGACTACATCCGTACTGTGCGTGCAAAAGGCCTTCCGGAGAAGGAGGTCATCACCCGCCATGCCTTAAGGAATGCGCTGATCCCGACGACAACGGTCATCGGCCTCCAGATCGGAGGAATGTTAGGCGGTTCCGTACTGACCGAGAGCGTGTTCGCATGGCCGGGGATCGGCCGTTACATGATCCAGTCCATCCAGGGCCGTGACATCCCGTCGGTCATGGGCTGCATCATCATCTTTGCACTCAGCTTCGCAGTGATCAACCTGATCGTAGACCTGATCTACGGCTTCATCGATCCGCGAATCAAAGCACAGTATAAGTAAGGAGGGGAAGACAGTAATGAGCAATGCTTCTGCAAAAAATGTAAATGCACCTGCTGACATCAAGAAGAAGAGTCAGTTCGTAGAAGTCTGGAAGCGTCTCTGCCGGAACAAGACGGCAGTCCTCGGACTTGTGATCGTTGCACTGCTGACGCTGATGGCGATCCTTTCTCCGATCCTGATCGACTATGAAACGCAGGTGATCAAGACCAATTACAGCGAGGCCCTCCAGGCGCCCAGTGCGGACCACTGGTTCGGAACGGACGAGATGGGCCGTGACATCTTACTGCGTGTCATGTACGGTTCCACCGTTTCCCTTTCCATCGGAGTGGTGACCGTGGCAGTTTCCCTGACCGTGGGCCTGATCCTCGGAGCGGCAGCCGGATACTTCGGAGGAAAGACAGACATGATCATCATGCGTATCATGGACATCTTCCTTGCGATCCCCGGAACGCTGCTTGCGATCTGTATCGTGGCTTCCCTTGGAAACTCCATCCCGAACCTTGTCATCGCGCAGGCGGTATCCTCGATCCCGACGTTCTCCCGTGTCGTGCGCGGAGCGGTCATCACAGCCCGTGACGCCGACTACGTGGAGGCAGCAAGGGCCATCGGGGCCAAGGATGCGACGATCATCTTCCATGAGGTGCTGCCCAACAGCCTTGCGCCGATCATCGTGCAGACGACCTTACAGGTGGCATCGGTCATCCTTTCCATCGCAGGCCTTTCCTTCATCGGACTGGGAATCCCGGCGCCGAGACCGGAGTGGGGCGCAATGCTCTCCGGAGCCCGTGCCTACATCCGTGACTACAGCTACATGTGCCTGTTCCCGGGCCTTGCAATCATGACCACGATCCTCTCACTCAACCTTCTGGGTGACGGACTTCGTGATGCACTTGATCCGAGACTGCGTTAAGGGGGTAGCAAGATGAGCGAAAATGTAAAAATCGAAAACAAGAAGACCGAGGGGAAGGACCTGACCGCAGAGATCAAGAACCTGGTGGTGGAATTCCGCACGGACTACGGAGTGGTGCAGGCATTAAACGGCCTGGACCTTGAGATCGGGAGAGGAAAGACCCTGGGCCTGGTAGGAGAGACGGGAGCCGGAAAGACAACGACGGGCCTGTCCCTGTTACGGCTGATCCCGGACCCGCCGGGAGTGATCGTGGACGGAAGCATCAAGCTGGACGGCCAGGACATCCTTTCCATGAGTGAAAAAGAGATGCAGGACATCCGGGGAAAGAAAGTAGCCATGATCTTCCAGGATCCCATGACCTCCTTAGACCCGGTCATGACGGTAGAGGAGCAGATCGCAGAGGTCATCAAGCTCCATGAAAAAGACGTGGACCCGATGCAGAAGGCCAGGGAGATGCTGGAGTTAGTAGGGATCCCCGGAAGCCGCGGAGGCGAGTACCCGCACCAGTTCTCCGGCGGAATGAAGCAGCGCGTGGTCATCGCCATGGCGCTTGCGTGCAACCCGGAGCTTCTGATCGCGGACGAGCCGACAACGGCCCTGGACGTGACGATCCAGGCGCAGGTGCTGGAGATGATGAAGGGCCTGCGTGACAAATACAACACCTCGATGTTAATGATCACCCATGACCTGGGGATCGTGGCCGAGATCTGTGACGAGGTATCGGTGGTATACGCAGGGCGTGTCATCGAGCACGGGACCCTGGAGGATATCTTCAAGAATACCCGCCACCCGTATACAGAGGGTCTGTTCAACTCCCTGCCGAACCTTGAGAACCGGCAGGCAGAGTTAAAGCCCATCAAGGGCCTGATGCCGGATCCCAGCAACCTGCCGAAGGGATGCGCGTTCTGCCCGAGATGCGAGTATGCGATGGAGATCTGCAAGACGCAGAAGCCGCCGAGGACGTACCGGAACGATACCCACTATGTGGAGTGCCACCTGTACAACAAAGACAACATCCATGAAGGGAAGGTGAACATTCGATGAGCCAGCCGCTGCTTGAAGTAAAAAATCTCAGAAAGTATTTCAAAACCCCGAAGGGGATGCTGCACGCCGTGGATGATGTCACCTTTACGATCGAAAAAGGAAAGACGTTGGGCGTGGTAGGCGAGTCCGGCTGCGGAAAGTCCACCACAGGCCGTGCGATCCTGCGTCTGATCGAGCCGACGGCCGGCGAGGTGCTGTTCGAGGGCCAGGATGTGGTGAAGCTGTCTGCGGAGGAGATGCGAAAGAAACGTACAGACATGCAGATCATCTTCCAGGACCCGTTCTCCAGCTTAAACCCGCGTAAGACCATCAGCCAGATCATCGCGGATCCGTTAAAGATCAACAAGATCATCACGGACAAGAACGAGCAGATGGACCGTGTGCGTGAGTTGATGGAGACGGTAGGCCTTGCAGACCGTCTGATCAACACATACCCCCACGAGCTGGACGGAGGCCGCCGCCAGAGGATCGGGATCGCGAGGGCACTGGCGTTAAACCCGAAGTTCATCGTGTGTGACGAGCCGGTATCGGCCCTGGACGTATCGATCCAGGCGCAGATCCTGAACCTGATGAAGCAGCTGCAGAACAAGATGGGTCTGACCTACATGTTCATCACCCATGACCTGTCCGTAGTAAACCATTTCTCGGACGACATCGCGGTCATGTATCTTGGAAAGCTGATCGAGAAGGCACCGTCAGAGGAGCTGTTTGCCCACCCGACGCACCCGTATACCCAGGCGCTGTTATCAGCGATCCCGATCCCGTCCCTGGACAACCGGAGGGAGAGGATCCTGTTAAAGGGAGAGATCACTTCGCCCATCGAGCCGCCGAAGGCATGCCGTTTTGCGAACCGGTGTCCGTATGCGACGGACCGCTGCCGCTCGGAGGAGCCGCAGCTTAAGGAGATCAGCCCGGGCCACTTCGTGTCCTGCTTCCTTACCGACTAGGCTTTATAAGGCCGGAACTCTTTTATGGGAGTTCCGGTCTTTTTTGCATTATATCTTTTTGGTACTGGATGTGGGAAAATATGGATGAAAGAAGAGGCATAAGGCGTTTGTGGGAAAAGGAGAGAAAAGGGATATGGTGGTCCAGAGTATCCTTGCAGGGCTGGATGCAGGGAACAGGAAAAGGAAATTGTAAGTTTGTGTATTTTGTTGAAAAAACAGGAAAAAACCGGGAATGGTTCGTGGGAAATTTTCTGTGTAGGGCTGGGGTAAATGTCCGGATCCGGGGAAAGAATCATGAAATATAGATAAAATTAATGAATACACCCATAATTTATGCTTGATTTCTATAATAAATTGTGATAAAATGGCAAAAGTTGCCCAAAACATTTGTGCAAAATAGATAATATGCCCATATGGGGTATGTACAAAGCATTTTTTATTTCGTGCATTTGACCATAGGTCATGCAAATATAATTATGAGGTGAGAGAGAATGACGAAAAAACTTATGCGCGGTTTAGTGCCGGTAATGGTTCTTTCTGCTGCTGTTGCCCTGTTCACAGGCTGCGGCTCCAAGGACTCCGGTGCAGATTCAAAACCAGCAGGCGACTCCAAAGAGACCACAGCTGAGGCTGGCAAGGATTCTGGATCCAAGGGAACTTCTTCCAAGGATACTCTGATCATTGCAACTGCCAATGAAACACCCAGTGTTACCACGAATCTGCACAACGCGACGGCTGGTGACTATATCAACCAGATGACCCACGAAGGCCTGTTCTACTCCAGCGCGGACTTAACACCGCAGCCGGCTTTAGCAGAATCCTATGAGATCGTAAGCGATACCGAGTGGGTATTCAAGCTGAGACAGGGCGTGAAATTCCACAATGGCCAGGAAGTGAAGGCCGCCGACGTAAAAGCTTCCCTGGAACTTTGTAAGGAATCCCCGCAGGTTTCCCAGTACGGTGACGCAGTGGAATCCGTTGAAGTGATCGACGACTATACAGTTAAGATCACAACCAACGGCCCGCACTCCGGTCTTCTTACGGATCTGAGCCACCACGGCAACGCCATCCTTCCGGCAGACCTGATCGCCAGCGGACATGATTTCAACAAAGAGCCCATCGGCACCGGCCCATACAAATTTGTTGCATGGAACAAGGGTGAGAGCATTGAGCTGGAAGCCAATGAGGATTACTGGGGAGAGGTTCCGGCCATCAAGCACGTGATCTGGAAGATCATTCCGGAGGGCTCCTCCCGTACCATGGCCCTTGAGGCCGGCGAAGTGGACATGATCATCGAGGTTGAGTCCACAGACCTTTCCCGTTTACAGGACAACCCGGATATCGTTACAGTCAACGATCCGGGTACAGGCCATAACTGGATGATGGTAAATAATGAGAAGGCTCCCTTCGATAACGTGGATTTCCGCCGTGCCATTGACGCTGCTATTGATAAGAACGCAGTGGTACAGGTTGCCTTAAACGGACAGGGTTCCGTATCTGACAGCATGCTTCCGGAGTGCTTCCCGGGCGTTGTGACTGACGGAGCTCCCACCTATGACCCGGAGAAGGCAAAAGAGTACCTGGCAGCATCCGGCTTAAATCCGGCAGACTGCACCTTCGCTCTGATCTGCTCTGACGATACAAAGCTCCGTGCCGGACAGGTGATCCAGTCCTCCTTAAAGGAAAACCTGGGCATCGATATCACTCTGGAGTCCATGGACCTTGCTACATACCTGGATAAGACATCTGCAGGCGATTACCAGGCTGCCATCGGCGGATACACCTCCAGTGACGTATTGGCTCACTGCATGGGCGTTTACCACTCCAAATCCATCGACGGTTCCAACAAGACCCGTCTGAACGATCCGGAGATCGATGCTTTCATTGATAAGATCAAAGCTACACTGGATCCGGAGGAAAATGTAAAGATCGTTACGGAACTCAGTAAGTCTCTGAATGAGATCTGTCCGCAGGTTCCGCTCTACTTAAAGAACAACGTACGTGCATACGCAAAGGGCCTGGAAGGCTTCACAATGAGTCCGACCGGCGGTATGTACATCCACGAACTGAGCTGGAGCGAATAATTTTTATTTGAAGTAAATCCTTTAAGAAGAAAACAGGGACCTGGCCCCTGGAAGGCCGGTCCCTGTTTTGATTAAAATTTATGTAGAGGGGAGAGGATCGCACCATATGATCAAGTTTATAATCAAACGTCTTCTGGCACTGATCCCGGTACTGGTCGGAGTATCACTGCTCGTATTCTTTATCCTTGATTTGGCTCCTGGTGATCCTGCCAAGGCTGCTCTGGGTGAGCAGGCACGTCCCGAAGATATCGAGGCGTTCCGAGAGGAAATGGGCTTAAATGACCCGTTCATTGTCCGTTACGTAAACTACATGCTGGGCCTCTGTCAGGGAGACCTGGGAACCTCCTATAAGACCCGTGATCCGGTAGGAGAAGAGGTATGGGCCCGTCTGCCAAATACGGCGATGTTAGCGCTTACCTCCACTGTGGTAGCCATCTTACTGGCGCTTCCGTTAGGAATCATCGCGGCCATCAAGCAGAACACGCTGTTCGATGGCATCAGCATGTTCATATCCCTCCTGGGTATCTCAATGCCCGTATTCTGGATGGGCCTCCTGCTGATCCTGTTCTTCTCTGTAAAGCTGGGCTGGTTCCCGGTATCGGGAGCAGACCAGGGGATCAAGAGCCTTGTGCTGCCGTCCATCGCGTTAGGCTTCATGCACATGGCATCCATCGCCCGTACCACCAGAAGCTCCATGCTTGAGACGATCCGCCAGGACTACATCCGTACTGTGCGTGCAAAAGGCCTTCCGGAGAAGGAGGTCATCACCCGCCATGCCTTAAGGAATGCGCTGATCCCGACGACAACGGTCATCGGCCTCCAGATCGGAGGAATGTTAGGCGGTTCCGTACTGACCGAGAGCGTGTTCGCATGGCCGGGGATCGGCCGTTACATGATCCAGTCCATCCAGGGCCGTGACATCCCGTCGGTCATGGGCTGCATCATCATCTTTGCACTCAGCTTCGCAGTGATCAACCTGATCGTAGACCTGATCTACGGCTTCATCGATCCGCGAATCAAAGCACAGTATAAGTAAGGAGGGGAAGACAGTAATGAGCAATGCTTCTGCAAAAAATGTAAATGCACCTGCTGACATCAAGAAGAAGAGTCAGTTCGTAGAAGTCTGGAAGCGTCTCTGCCGGAACAAGACGGCAGTCCTCGGACTTGTGATCGTTGCACTGCTGACGCTGATGGCGATCCTTTCTCCGATCCTGATCGACTATGAAACGCAGGTGATCAAGACCAATTACAGCGAGGCCCTCCAGGCGCCCAGTGCGGACCACTGGTTCGGAACGGACGAGATGGGCCGTGACATCTTACTGCGTGTCATGTACGGTTCCACCGTTTCCCTTTCCATCGGAGTGGTGACCGTGGCAGTTTCCCTGACCGTGGGCCTGATCCTCGGAGCGGCAGCCGGATACTTCGGAGGAAAGACAGACATGATCATCATGCGTATCATGGACATCTTCCTTGCGATCCCCGGAACGCTGCTTGCGATCTGTATCGTGGCTTCCCTTGGAAACTCCATCCCGAACCTTGTCATCGCGCAGGCGGTATCCTCGATCCCGACGTTCTCCCGTGTCGTGCGCGGAGCGGTCATCACAGCCCGTGACGCCGACTACGTGGAGGCAGCAAGGGCCATCGGGGCCAAGGATGCGACGATCATCTTCCATGAGGTGCTGCCCAACAGCCTTGCGCCGATCATCGTGCAGACGACCTTACAGGTGGCATCGGTCATCCTTTCCATCGCAGGCCTTTCCTTCATCGGACTGGGAATCCCGGCGCCGAGACCGGAGTGGGGCGCAATGCTCTCCGGAGCCCGTGCCTACATCCGTGACTACAGCTACATGTGCCTGTTCCCGGGCCTTGCAATCATGACCACGATCCTCTCACTCAACCTTCTGGGTGACGGACTTCGTGATGCACTTGATCCGAGACTGCGTTAAGGGGGTAGCAAGATGAGCGAAAATGTAAAAATCGAAAACAAGAAGACCGAGGGGAAGGACCTGACCGCAGAGATCAAGAACCTGGTGGTGGAATTCCGCACGGACTACGGAGTGGTGCAGGCATTAAACGGCCTGGACCTTGAGATCGGGAGAGGAAAGACCCTGGGCCTGGTAGGAGAGACGGGAGCCGGAAAGACAACGACGGGCCTGTCCCTGTTACGGCTGATCCCGGACCCGCCGGGAGTGATCGTGGACGGAAGCATCAAGCTGGACGGCCAGGACATCCTTTCCATGAGTGAAAAAGAGATGCAGGACATCCGGGGAAAGAAAGTAGCCATGATCTTCCAGGATCCCATGACCTCCTTAGACCCGGTCATGACGGTAGAGGAGCAGATCGCAGAGGTCATCAAGCTCCATGAAAAAGACGTGGACCCGATGCAGAAGGCCAGGGAGATGCTGGAGTTAGTAGGGATCCCCGGAAGCCGCGGAGGCGAGTACCCGCACCAGTTCTCCGGCGGAATGAAGCAGCGCGTGGTCATCGCCATGGCGCTTGCGTGCAACCCGGAGCTTCTGATCGCGGACGAGCCGACAACGGCCCTGGACGTGACGATCCAGGCGCAGGTGCTGGAGATGATGAAGGGCCTGCGTGACAAATACAACACCTCGATGTTAATGATCACCCATGACCTGGGGATCGTGGCCGAGATCTGTGACGAGGTATCGGTGGTATACGCAGGGCGTGTCATCGAGCACGGGACCCTGGAGGATATCTTCAAGAATACCCGCCACCCGTATACAGAGGGTCTGTTCAACTCCCTGCCGAACCTTGAGAACCGGCAGGCAGAGTTAAAGCCCATCAAGGGCCTGATGCCGGATCCCAGCAACCTGCCGAAGGGATGCGCGTTCTGCCCGAGATGCGAGTATGCGATGGAGATCTGCAAGACGCAGAAGCCGCCGAGGACGTACCGGAACGATACCCACTATGTGGAGTGCCACCTGTACAACAAAGACAACATCCATGAAGGGAAGGTGAACATTCGATGAGCCAGCCGCTGCTTGAAGTAAAAAATCTCAGAAAGTATTTCAAAACCCCGAAGGGGATGCTGCACGCCGTGGATGATGTCACCTTTACGATCGAAAAAGGAAAGACGTTGGGCGTGGTAGGCGAGTCCGGCTGCGGAAAGTCCACCACAGGCCGTGCGATCCTGCGTCTGATCGAGCCGACGGCCGGCGAGGTGCTGTTCGAGGGCCAGGATGTGGTGAAGCTGTCTGCGGAGGAGATGCGAAAGAAACGTACAGACATGCAGATCATCTTCCAGGACCCGTTCTCCAGCTTAAACCCGCGTAAGACCATCAGCCAGATCATCGCGGATCCGTTAAAGATCAACAAGATCATCACGGACAAGAACGAGCAGATGGACCGTGTGCGTGAGTTGATGGAGACGGTAGGCCTTGCAGACCGTCTGATCAACACATACCCCCACGAGCTGGACGGAGGCCGCCGCCAGAGGATCGGGATCGCGAGGGCACTGGCGTTAAACCCGAAGTTCATCGTGTGTGACGAGCCGGTATCGGCCCTGGACGTATCGATCCAGGCGCAGATCCTGAACCTGATGAAGCAGCTGCAGAACAAGATGGGTCTGACCTACATGTTCATCACCCATGACCTGTCCGTAGTAAACCATTTCTCGGACGACATCGCGGTCATGTATCTTGGAAAGCTGATCGAGAAGGCACCGTCAGAGGAGCTGTTTGCCCACCCGACGCACCCGTATACCCAGGCGCTGTTATCAGCGATCCCGATCCCGTCCCTGGACAACCGGAGGGAGAGGATCCTGTTAAAGGGAGAGATCACTTCGCCCATCGAGCCGCCGAAGGCATGCCGTTTTGCGAACCGGTGTCCGTATGCGACGGACCGCTGCCGCTCGGAGGAGCCGCAGCTTAAGGAGATCAGCCCGGGCCACTTCGTGTCCTGCTTCCTTACCGACTAGGCTTTATAAGGCCGGAACTCTTTTATGGGGGTTCCGGTCTTTTTTGAACTTTGCCGTTGCGTAAGGCTGGATTCCGTGCTATAATCAGTTCCAGATGTAAAAATATGATTCATAACAAGGGGAGCCTGTATACAGGCTGAGAGGAAATTGTGAATTTCGACCCATAACCTGATTTGGATAATGCCAACGTAGGGACATAAGCGTATGCCTGACTGACTGCCGTTATCCGGCGGTCTTTTTTTAATGGAAAAGGAGAAAATTTGTATGAAACAGACATCGGAAAGGCTGATGCCGGCTTTCTTCATTCTGGGCCTCCTGGTCCTCTGGGAGGGGGCGGTACGGATCTTTGGGATCCCCCTATATGTGCTGCCGTCGCCAGTCCAGGTGGCGGAAACCCTGGTACAGGAACTGCCTGTGCTGGCGCTGCATGCCCGGGTAACAGTGGCAGAAGCCCTGGCGGGCGTGGCCATTTCCCTGGTCCTGGCCCTGGCGCTGGGGATCCTTATGGACTGTTTTCCAATGATCCGCCAGGGACTTTATCCGGTCCTGGTGGTGACACAGACGGTGCCCATGATCGTTCTGGCGCCAATTTTCATCATTTATATGGGCTTCGGCGCTGCTCCCAAGATCCTGACAGTGGTTTTAATGTGCTTTTTCCCGGTGGCGGTGAGCTTTTCCGACGGCCTGAGCCAGGTGGATGCGGAATATGTGCATCTGGTCCGGTCCTACGGGGCAGGACAATGGAAAACCTATTGTCTGGTGAAGATCCCGGCGGCAGTGCCGGCGCTTCTTTCGGGACTTAAGGTGGCGGCCACATACAGCATCAGCGGAGCGGTGGTGGGAGAGTGGATCGGCTCCCAGGAAGGGCTGGGCTATTACCTTCTGCGGGTGAAAAACGGCTATATGCTGGATAAGGTGTTTGCCTGTGTGGCAGTGATCATTTTTTTAAGCCTGTGCATGAATGGGCTCATCCGGCTGTACCAGTACCTGGGAATGCCGTATCTGAGAAAACAGCGGTAATATAGAACATAAAAACTGGAGGAGAAGACAATGAGAAAGATGAAGAGGAATCTTGCGGCTGCAGCGGCCTGTGCCCTGGCAGTATCCATGGTCCTGGGAGGCTGTGGAAAAAAAGGAGAAAGTGAGACAGCAGGGGGAACTTCGGAAAAGGCGGAGCTGGAAGAGGTGACCGTGATCCTGGATTATGTGGCAAACACCAATCATACAGGCATGTATGTGGCCCTGGACCAGGGATATTATGAGGAAGAAGGACTGAAGGTGAATATTGTGGAGCCGACAGAAGGGGCTACGGCTTCTCTGGTGGCTGTGGGAAAAGGCGATTTCGGGATCAGCTACCAGGAGGATGTGACCGTTGCCTTAACGTCCGAGGATCCGCTTCCCATTAAGGCCATCGCGGCAGTGATCCAGCATAATACCTCGGGCTTTGCGGCTTACAAAGATAAGGGGATCCATTCTCCAAAGGATTTTGAGGGGAAAACGTATGCAGGCTGGGGCGGCCCGGGAGAGGAAGCCGTATTAAAGGCGGTCATGACCCAGGCTGGAGCCGATTTTTCAAAGCTGAACCTGGTGATCTCCGATGGCTCTGGGTTTGAGGCCCTAAAGGATAAGGTGGATATCATGTGGTTCTACGAGGCGTGGGACAGTGTGAAATGTGAACTCAATGATTTCCCCATCAGCTATATGCCGGTACGGGATCTGGACGAGCGGCTGGATTATTATACGCCGGTGATCATTGCAGGGAATCAGGTCCTGGAGGAGAAGCCGGAGATGGTGAAGAAATTCCTGGCTGCCACCTCCAGGGGATATGGATTTGCCATGGAAAAACCGGAGGAGAGCGCAGAGATCCTTCATAAATATGCTCCGGATTATTCCCTGGAAATGCTCACCATGTCCCAGAAGTACCTGGCAGACAAATATGCGGAGGATGCGGACCGCTGGGGAGAGATGAAGGACCGGGTATGGGATAATTATACGGAATTTATGGTGGAGTACGGTGTCATCCAGGAGGCAATCCCGGCGGCTGAGTGCTATACCAATGAATTTCTTCCAGATAAGGAGTAAAGAAAATGATGAAGCTGGAGATTTCCGGCCTGTCTTTTTCCTATGGGGAAAGGCAGGTTCTGGAGGATATTTCCTTCGGCGTGGCAGAGGGAGAGTTTGTCAGCCTTCTGGGGCCGTCGGGCTGCGGAAAGTCTACGGTCCTAAAGCTTCTGACCGGGATCCTTTCGCCTGATCGCGGGAGGATCCTGGTGGATGGAGAAGAGATCCGGGGGCTTTCAAGTCATTTTGCCTATATGCCCCAGAACGATCTTCTGTTTCCCTGGAAGACCATCCTGGACAATGTGTGCCTGTACGGACGGATCCACGGCTCTCTGGAGGAAATGCGGGAGCGGGCCAGGGAATATTTTCCTGTATTTGGTCTGGAGGGGTATGAAGACAGCTATCCTGCCTCTCTTTCCGGCGGGATGCGCCAGCGGGCCGCCTTTTTGAGAACGGCCCTCTGCAGCGCGGACATCCTTCTTCTGGACGAGCCCTTTGGAGCCCTGGATGTGATCACCAGGGGAGAAATGCAGGACTGGCTCCTGGCCATGAGAAAGGAGCTGGGAAAAACGGTGGTCCTGGTGACCCATGATATGGATGAGGCCATCTATTTATCCGACCGGATCCTGATCCTGAACCCGGTTCCGGCAGGGATCCACGGGGAGATATCTGTCTGTGAGACCCAGAGGGACCGGGACTGGCTTTATGGACAGGGAGAGCTGCGCCGGGAGATCCATGGACAGATCATGGGAAAGGAGAGAAAGGGAAATGCTGCTTTGTGATGCCCATGCCCATCTGGGGAACGATACAGAATGGGAGGAGCGGACCGGAAAGGGGATCCTTTCCCTGATCTGCGCCACAGGGCCGGAGGAAGCCGGGAAGCTGTTTTCCAGGCTGGAATGGCTTAAGGGGAGAGCCGTGATCCCCACCGCCGGGCTCCATCCCTGGTATGCAGACCAGTATACGGTTCAGGATATGGAGCCATATATCCGGCGGTGCCCGGTGGTTGGTGAGATCGGTATGGACAGCGTCTGGTGCCAGGTGCCCCTTCCGGTCCAGGAGCGGGTATTCAGAGAACAGCTGGCCATGGCCTGTTCCCTTAAAAAGCCGGTGGTCCTCCATACCAAAGGCCAGGAAAAGGCCATTGCCTCCATTCTGAAGGAGTATCCGAATCGGTATCTTGTACATTGGTATTCCTGTGAGGAATATCTGGAGGAGTATCTGGCTCTGGACTGCTACTTTTCTGTGGGACCGGATGCGTGGTGGAATCCCGCGGTGGCACAGGCGGCAAGGCGGGTCCCCAGGGACCGGATCCTGGTGGAAACGGACGGGCTGGGAGCGGTACAGTGGGCCTATGAGAATGGGCCAGAGGATGGGAAGCGGACGGCTCCGGGAACAGTTTCAGAAGCGCTGGAGAGCACAGTCCGCACGATGGCAGAGATCAGAGCCGTGTCTTTGAAGGCCATGGAAGAGCTGGTTTTTGACAATCTGGTCCGTGGATTTCTGGGGGAGTTGTATTGTCTTTGATTCTCTCATGTGCTACAATCAGAGTGTTCCAATCGTATACTGCTGCTGGAGGGGACTGCCATGAAAAACTCCGTAACCATAAAAGAGATGACTCGGGCGGAAGAGAATCATATGATCAGAACAAACGAAATCGTAACGCTTTATCATGGCTCAAAATCGGGGATCCGTGGGATTCTTGATGAACAGAAACTTACGGAGGATGATCGCAAAAAACTGAAGCAGGAGAGTGAAGCCAACCGTTCGAAGGGAATCGCAATGGCAGATGAGATCTGCCGGAAGTATCGTCGTGACGGCATGTTTTTTGACGAAATATTAAAAGCGGGTGAATAGAATGGAAAAACTTACACTTGAAAAGCGCCAGCTTTGTGATATACAAGGACGATTATTTGAACTTGCTCTGAAAGCTGGATATGATTGCCCATTTTTTATAGAAGCTTTTATGAATAGTAAAGTTGCGGCGGCCCTGGATGATGTTTATGACCGGATGCAGTGGGCAGGCGAGGAATATATTCTTGAGGAGCTGAATGACGAAGTTGGAGGACTTAAAAAGACGGGCATATCTTACTCTATGGAGGTAATGTACTGGAGCGGATATACGTACCGCTACTGGCATTATTATACAGGGGAGTGCAGTAATGAAATATATAAAGCTGCCGATGCGGAAACCATGAATGAATGCTGGCCTGGTTTCCATACGCTTGATGTTGAGATGGCCATTGATGATCTGAAAGAGATCTATGAACAAAAACGGGATAAAGAGTGTATATAAAATAAAAGCTGCCTGACCCTCCATATTACGGAGGAACAGGCAGCTTTTATGATCCTGGAAACCGCTAGATCACTTCCGGAGACGGCTCCTTATACAGATCGTAAGGCGTCACCTGGTAAACGTAGAAGTTCAGCCAGTTGCAGTACAGGGTATTGGCCATATTTCTCCAGGTCAGGGGAGGGATGGAAAAGGGATCGTCATGGTCGTAATAATTTTTCGGGAGGGCCGGATCCAGTCCGCGGTTCAGATCCCTGTGATACTCGGCGTTTAAGGTCATGCGGTCGTATTCGGGATGGCCCTGGACGAAGATCTGGCTTCCGTCCCGGTTCATCACAAGAAAGACTCCGGCTTCCTCGGAGCGGGCAAGGATCTTAAGCTCCGGGTGCTTCAGGATATCCTCCTCCCGGACCTCAGTGTATCGGGAATGGGGGCAGTGAAAGGTATCGTCGAAGCTCCGCATCAGGGGGACCTTCCGGTCCAGAGTCCTGTGGGTGTAGATGCCCGACAGCTTTTCCTCCCTTTTATATTTGGGGATCCCGTAGTGGTAGTAAAGCCCAGCCTGGGCGCCCCAGCACAGGTGCATGGTGGAGGTCACATGGGACCGGCTCCATTCCATGACTGTCTTTAATTCCTCCCAGTAATTGACCTCCTCATATTCCATCAGCTCCACCGGCGCTCCGGTAATGATCATACCGTCGAAGCGGCGGTTTTTTACATCCTGGAAGGTCACATAAAATTTATTTAAGTGGCTGGCGGAGGTGTGGGTGGATTCGTGGGTGGACATGATCATATACGTACATTCCACCTGTAAGGGGGTGTTGGATAAGGCCCTTAAAAGCTGGGTCTCTGTGTCCTCCTTTAAGGGCATCAGATTCAGGATCAGGATCTCCAGAGGACGGATATCCTGGCTGGAGGCCCTGGCCTCATCCATGATAAATACATTTTCGCTTTCCAGTATGGCCCGCGCGGGCAGATCGTTCTGAATTTTAATGGGCATGGTCGTCTTCCTCGGTCATCTTAAGAAAATCTTCCTCTGAGAGAATGGGGATCCCCAGCTCTCTGGCTTTCTTATTTTTTGCTGAATTTGATGTCACATCGTTGTTGATCAGGTAGCTGGTTTTGGAAGTCACAGAGCCCGTGGCTTTTCCTCCCAGGGCCTCGATCCGTTCCTGGAGGGCCTTCCGGTTGGCAAAATGGGTCACAGAGCCTGTGATCACGAAGGTTTTTCCTGCCAGAGGCCCGTCCGCAGCCTCCTCCGGGCCGTCCTCCAGGGTCAGTTCCTTTAAAAGCCGGTCCAGGCTTTCATTGTTTTTCTGATCCTCAAAGTATCCCACCCATGCGTCTGCCAGGACGGCTCCGATGCCGTCAATGGCACATAACTCCTCAGCGTCGGCCCTGCGCATGGCGTCCAGGTCGAAGCGGAAATGACGGCAGATCATTTTGGCGTTGGCCAGGCCGATGCCTGCGATGCCCAGGCCGTAGATCAGCCGCGGGAGCGTGGTATGGGAGGCGTTTTCTGCGGCCTGTACCAGGTTTTCATAGGATTTTTCCCCGAAGCCCTCCATGGTGACAATGGCGTCCCGGTGATGGTCCAGATGGAAGATATCGGCAAATTCGTGGATGAACCCGGCGGCAATGAATTTTTCCAGGGTCATTTCTGAAAGGCCGTCGATATTTAAAGCATCCCGGCTGACGAAAAGATCGAAGGCCTTGATCTTTTTGGCCTGGCAGTCCGGGTTGGTACAGTACAGGGATTTTATATCATTGACACTGCGGATCTCTGTTGCCCCTCCGCAGACGGGACAGTGGGCGGGGATATCCCTGACGCCGCTGCGGGTTAGGTTATCGGCGATCTGGGGGATGATCATATTGGCCTTATAAACGGTGATCCGGTCTCCGGCTCCCAGCTCCAGCCCCTCCATGATACTGAGGTTGTGGACACTGGCCCGGCTTACGGTGGTCCCCTCCAGCTCCACTGGCTGGAATACGGCCACCGGATTGATAAGTCCCGTCCGGGAGGCGCTCCATTCAATATAGGAGAGGGTGGTCTCCTGGAGCTCGTCCGCCCACTTAAAGGCAATGGAGTCTCTGGGGAATTTGGCGGTGCGGCCCAGGGATGCGCCGTAGGCGATATCGTCATAGAGAAGCACCAGGCCGTCGGAGGGGATGTCGTTGTTCTCGATCCGGCGGCTGAAATCTTCTACTGCCGCCTCCAGGGTCTCCGGGGTCACCTCCACAAATTCCACAGTCTCAAAGCCCATGGAAGCCAGCCATAAAAACTGCTCCTTCCGGGAGTTCTTAAAATCCACGCCATCGGCCTGTACCAGGGAAAAGGCCATGAAACGGACGTTCCGGCTGGCGGTGACGGCGCTGTTTAACTGACGGACAGAGCCGCTGCACAGATTCCGGGGATTTTTATACCTGGCGTCTGCGTCTGCGATGGAGGCGTTGAGTTTTTCAAAATCTGGATAGGTGATGACGGCTTCCCCCCGCAGGATCAGCCGTTCCTTGTACGGGATGGACATGGGAAGGTTCACAAAGGTCCTGGCGTTTCCGGTGATCACCTCCCCGATCTCGCCATTGCCTCTGGTAACTGCCTTGGATAAGACACCGTTTTCGTAAGTGAGCACCACGGTGAGGCCGTCCATTTTCCAGGAAAGGAGGCCTGTCTGGTTTCCCAGCCATTCTTTTAACTCATCCACACTCTTTGTCTTATTAAGGGAAAGCATGGGCTTTTCATGACGCTCCCTGGGAAGCTCGCTTAAGACCTCATAGCCTACCTTCTGGGTGGGGCTTCCGGCAAAAACTGTGCCAGTCTCCTCCTCCAGCCTTAAGAGCTCGTCGTACAGCCGGTCATACTCCAGGTTGCTCATCAGCTCCCGGCTTTCCTGGTAATAGGCTCTGGACGCTTCAGAAAGGACACCGGCCAGCTCCTTCATCCGTTTTAACCGATCATCCATTTCGGTCCCTCCTTTCCTGTCTGGCAGCCGGCCTCCTGGCGAAATCCGCAGGTCTTCTGGTCATGCTGGCCGGTTTCCCGGCCATGGCTGCCTGCATGGGAAGATTGGTGGAGTCCTTCACCAGGCGGCGGATCTCCGCCACCTCTGCCTCCGTCAGCTCCCGGTACTGGCCCCGTTCCAGTCCGCCCAGGGTGATGTTCATGATCCGCACCCGCTTTAAGTGCTTTACATGGAAATCCAGGGCCCGGCACATACGGCGGATCTGCCGGTTTAAGCCCTGGGTCAGTATGATGTGGAAGGTATAGGGGCCGGTCTTCCAGGCCTTGCAGGGCTTTGTCTTTACGGCCAGGTCTTCGATCCATACGCCTTCGCACATTTTCTGGAGAAATTCCTCTGTCACCGGATGGTTGACAGCCACAGCATACTCTTTTTCATGGTTATTCCCGCCCCGGAGGATCTTATTCACAATGTCCCCCTGGTTTGTCATTAAGAGGAGTCCTTCGGAGTCCTTGTCCAGACGGCCCACCGGGTAGATCCGCTGGGGATAATTTAAAAATTCCACGATATTTTCAGCCTGGTCCTTGTCAGAGGTGGTACACACGATCCCCCTGGGCTTGTTGACTGCCAGGAATACAGGCTTGTCCTTTCCGCCTACGGTCTTTCCGTCGCAGACCACAGTCTGACCGGGAGCTACCTTCATGCCCATGGACGCAGTCTGTCCGTCCACCAGCACCTTTCCGGCTTCAATGAGGCGGTCCGCCTCCCGCCGGGAGCAGATTCCGGCGTCACTGAGATATTTATTAAGACGAATGGCTTCCTCCATTGATGATCCTCCTTTTTCTGATTCATAAGTGCTGTATCCTGCTGTGATCCCATGGCCTGGGATGGAAAACGCCCCGCCGCCTGGGACGGGCCTGCCGGACCCGCCGTTTCCGGCGCAGGGCGTGAAAGGCTTAGACAGGATCATTGGTAATGAACATGGCGTCGCCAAAACTGAAGAAACGATACCGCTCTTTTATGGCTTCCTGGTATGCGTTTAAGATGTGCTCCCGTCCGGCCAGGGCGGAGACCAGCATCACCAGGGTCGATTCCGGAAGGTGGAAATTGGTGATCAGGCAGTCCAGGATCTTAAAACGGTATCCCGGGTAGATGAAGATATCGGTCCAGCCGCTTCCGGCCTTTAAGACCCCGTCCTCACCGGTGGCAGACTCCAGGGTACGGCAACTGGTGGTGCCCCCACAGATCACGCGGCCGCCGTTTTTCTTCGTGTCGTTGATCTTTTTTGCCTCTTCCTCCTCTACCACATAAAACTCTGAATGCATGTGGTGCTCCTCGATGGTGTCCACTTTTACGGGCCGGAAGGTTCCCAGACCCACATGGAGGGTCACATGGGCAATGGTGACGCCCATATCCTGGATCTCCTGAAGGAGCTCCTGGGTAAAGTGGAGACCGGCAGTGGGAGCAGCTGCAGAGCCGTCGTGCTTTGCATAGACCGTCTGATAGCGGCTTTTATCCTTTAACTGGTGGGTGATATAGGGCGGCAGGGGCATCTGTCCCAGCTGGTCCAGGATCTCCTCAAAGATCCCGTCGTATTCAAACTGGATCAGGCGGTTGCCCTCGTCCACAACGCCCACGACCGTTCCCTTTAAAAGGCCGTCTCCGAAGGAGACCTCTGCGCCCTCCTTCATCTTTTTTCCAGGCTTTACCAGGGTCTCCCAGACATTGTCGCTTTTTCTCTTTAATAGAAGGACCTCGATCTTTGCGTCGGTTCCCACCTTATGGCCAATGAGACGGGCCGGGATCACCTTTGTGTCATTGATGACAAGACAGTCTCCCTTTTTTAAATACTGCCGGATATCCCGGAAATGCCGGTGGCTGATATTTCCCGTTTCCTTATTTAATACAAGGAGCCTGGATGCGGCCCGGTCCTCTAAAGGATCCTGGGCGATCAGCTCCTGGGGTAATTCAAAATTGAAATCTGTTACATTCATGGTATGCACCTTCTCCCGTAAAAAATCGCTCTGCCTCATTGTACCAGAATGAAAAACGAAAAGCAAGAAAAGGAAAGAAAACTTATGCGGCTGCCGGATTTGACAAAACCCGCTTCATGGCGTATGATATTTTTTAGTATGGGCGTATGCCCTCTGGGTTTGTACAACGATGAAAAAAGGAGAGACTGCTATGATCCAGGATATTGGAGAACACAGGTTTGACCTGTCCTTCCGCCAGCCGGAGGCCAGGGACGAAGATTATGTATTATATATGAAGAGCAATAAAACGCTCTTAAGAAAAGCAGAGGATGGAAATTATGAGATCCCCAGATTTTCAGATTTCCCCATGGAAAAGGTGCGGCTGAAAATGAAGGCGTATTATCTGTTTGCCATCGACGGAACGGGGTATTATTATGTGCGGGAAATGCTCCAGGGAGAAGAGGACGGGTATGAATTCTGTCCTACCTCGGTGTTCCGGAAAATGACGCCCATGTACCAGGCCTTTGCCGGGATCACAGCCACCCAGCTCCACCGATGGAAGGAGAGCCGGAGGTTCTGCGGCCGCTGCGGCCATGAGACCGAGGACAGTAAAACGGAGCGGGCGGTGGTCTGTCCCTTCTGCGGCCAGACGGAATACCCCAAGATCTGCCCGGCCGTGATCGTGGCCATTACAGATGGAGACAGGATCATCCTGTCCAGATACCGGGTCAGCAATAATCCGTACCGGGGCTATGCGCTGATCGCCGGTTTTGTGGAGATCGGAGAGACCTTTGAGGATACAGTGCGCCGGGAGGTCATGGAAGAAGTGGGGCTGAAGGTAAAAAATATCCGTTACTATAAGAGCCAGCCCTGGGCTTTTTCCGATACGGAGATGATCGGATTTTTCGCAGAGCTGGACGGAGACGATACCATCCGTCTCCAGGAGGACGAGCTTTCGGAGGCCGGATGGTACCACAGAGACCAGGTGCCGGACGAGACCATGTTAAACAGCATCGGAAGCGAGCTGAAGATGGTCTTTAAGTACGGCAGCATGGAAAAATTTTATGAAGCCACCGGTATCAGGCCTGGGGAGTAGAGCAGAAGGCCAGAAACTCTCTTAAGGTCTGGGACTGGTCCTGGGGCGGGCAGGCAAAGCCGATGACCCGCCTGGGGATCGGCGCATCCAGCGGGACCTCCATGAGGGTCCCGTTTTTCAGATCGTCGGAGACAAAATCCAGGATCACGCAGGCGATGCCCAGACCGATGCGGGCGAATTCGATCAGGAGGGCCATGTCGGTCACCTCCAGAAGCTGGTTTACCTCGATGTCCCGGTCAGACAGGTAGGTATCCAGGTGCTTCCTGCTCATGTTGCTGCGGTCCAGGAGCATGATATTTCCCGTTTTGAAGATATCCGGGGCCGGTCCCTCCCGCAGGGTCAGGTTTTCCATATAGGCGGGAGTACAGACGAAGCCGTCGTGGATCTCCATGACAGGAGTGAAATTCAATCCTCTTCTGGCCCTGGGCTCTGCCACCAGTCCGATGTCGATCTTCCGGGCCTCCAGCATCTCCAGGGTATGGGCGGTGGACTGGCTTTCGATGGTGATGTTCACATGGGGATACTTTTCCACAAAGCTCTTTAAATAAGGTAAGAGAACGTATTTGCACAGGGTATTGCTGACGCCGATCTTTAACTGGCCGATGTGGAAATCATGGATCCGCTTTAATTCCTTTTCCCCACGGCTTAAGGAATCAAAGGCGGCGGCCACATGCTGGGAGAGCACGTTTCCCTCGGGGGTGAGCTGGACGCCCCGGGAATTTCTGAGAAAAAGCCGGGTCCCCAGGCTTTCCTCCAGCTTTCCAATGGCCTTGCTGATGGCCGGCTGGCTGATATACAGTTCTTTTGCAGCCCGGGAGATATTGCCGCACCGGGCCACTTCATAAAATATACGGTATTGAGACAGATGCTGCTCCATATTTATAACTCCATTTCATATTTAACATTCATATTATGTATTTCTATTATAGAGAATCCCATGCTAAAATGTCAACAGGCAGTTCCAAACGAGAGGAGAGATTCCAGATGGGAATGACAATGACACAAAAAATCCTGGCCGCCCATGCGGGGCTTCCGGAGGTAAAGGCAGGCCAGTTGATTGAGGCAGGGCTGGATCTGGTGCTGGGAAATGATATCACATCTCCCGTGGCCATCAATGAAATGAAGAAAATGAAGGACCAGACCGTTTTTGATAAGGAAAAGATCGCCCTGGTCATGGATCATTTTATCCCCAATAAAGATATAAAATCGGCAGAAAACTGCAAATGCTGCCGGGATTTTGCCAATGTTCACGGGATCACCAACTATTTTGACGTGGGAGACATGGGCATCGAGCATGCGCTCCTGCCGGAAAAGGGACTGGTGACCGCCGGGGATGCGGTGATCGGCGCCGATTCCCATACATGTACCTACGGAGCCCTGGGCGCCTTCTCCACCGGAGTGGGGAGCACCGATATGGCGGCTGGCATGGTCACGGGAAAGGCCTGGTTTAAAGTGCCGTCTGCCTTAAAATTCGTCCTTACGGGAAAGCCCTCCAAATGGGTCAGCGGAAAAGACGTGATCCTCCATATCATCGGCATGATCGGAGTGGACGGCGCTCTTTATAAATCCATGGAGTTCACCGGGGACGGCGTGAAGCATCTGACCATGGATGACCGGCTCACCATCTGCAACATGGCCATCGAGGCAGGAGGAAAGAACGGGATCTTCCCGGTGGATGAGACGACGGTCCAGTATATCAAAGAACACGGAGACCAGCCGTATACTGTATACGAGGCCGATGAGGACGCGGTTTATGACGCGGTGTACACCATCGACCTGGCTGCATTAAAGCCCACTGTGGCCTTCCCCCATCTTCCGGAGAACACAAAGGAAATGGGAACCTTTGAAGAGGTGAAGATCGACCAGGTGGTCATTGGTTCCTGTACCAACGGCCGGATCCAGGATATCCGTCAGGCGGCGGAGATCTTAAAGGGACGGAAGGTGGCAAAAAATGTCCGCTGCATCGTGATCCCGGCCACCCAGTCCATTTACCTCCAGGCCATGCGGGAAGGTCTTTTAGAGATCTTTATCGAGGCCGGCGCTGTGGTGAGCACTCCCACCTGCGGCCCCTGTCTGGGCGGCTATATGGGTGTTCTGGCAGCGGGAGAGCGGTGCGTTTCCACCACCAACCGGAACTTTGTGGGACGTATGGGCCATGTGGAGTCGGAGGTGTACCTGGCAGGTCCCGCAGTGGCGGCGGCCAGCGCGGTAACTGGAAGGATCTCCGCCCCGTGGGAGCTTGGTTTATAGGAGGGATGCAGCATGCAGGCAGAAGGAAGAGTATTTAAATATGGAGACAACGTGGATACGGATGTGATCATCCCGGCCCGGTATTTAAACGCCACCACCGGAGAGGAGCTGGCGAAGCATTGTATGGAGGACATCGATAAGGAGTTTATCCATAAGGTACAGCCTGGGGACATCATCGTGGCGGAGAAAAATTTCGGCTGCGGCTCCTCCAGGGAGCACGCGCCGTTGGCCATCAAGTGCGCCGGCGTCAGCTGTGTCATTGCCGAGACCTTCGCCCGGATCTTTTACCGCAATGCCATCAATATCGGCCTTCCCATCATCGAGTGTCCGGAAGCCGCTGCGGCCATCCGGGACGGCGACCAGGTGGAGGTGGATTTTGACCGCGGGATCATCCACAACAGGACGAAGGATGAGTCCTACGAGGGACAGGCGTTCCCTCCGTTCATGCAGAAGATCATTGCCGCCGGAGGCCTTGTGAATTATATCAACGCCGGAGCGGAATAGGAATATAAAAAGACAGAAAAAGGCCGGACGGCCCGCCGCAGGAGAGATCCCGCAGCGGGCCGTCCGGTGCGTTACGCCTGCACCGGGCGGGCGCTTACGGAGCTGAAAAATACAGACGCCTGGCCGTTTTCCTCCATCTGGGCCATAAGAGCATTGGAGACGGAGCGGAGCACTGAAAGATGGACGGCCAGGGATAAGTGATCCACGGTCTCCGTGTGTTCCTTTGTGCACCCGTCCACGCCGCCGGCCTCCACCACCCGGTGGAGCAGCTCGGCCTCCTGGGATTCGGTGGGAAGGAGATACAGGCTGGCCTGCAGGGAAAGAAGGGCCGCGATCCCCCAGCCCCACCAGTTGGATACGCCGCTGGCCAGGGTGATATCTGCCGCCTCGCTGGCACAGATCAGCTTTCCGCAGGGAACATGGGCCTCGATCTCATGGCGGTAGGTGCCCATGCCCATTTCATTGCCGCCGTCACCGATGGAGATGGTCTCTGCCCCGAAGGCGCGGGCCTCGGACAGGAACAGGGCAGAGTCGGTGATCATGTCGTCGATGGTCTCGCCACGCATGTTGTGGTAGTGACCGTCCAGAGCCTTTCCAGGCCGCTCCAGGCTGATAAAATGGGTGGGACGGAAGGAGCGGATGCAGTCTCTTATGAAGTCCCCGGATGCGTCCTCAGGGATCATGGAAAGGGCCGCCTTGGGAGCCCGGTAGGAGAGGGCTTCCTCCAGGAGATGGTAGGAGGCCCGGTCTGTGACCACCAGGACCTGGGCTCCGGCCTGGGTAAAGGCAAAGGCCAGGTTGGCGGTGCCGGAGGGGCCGTCGGTCTCTCCGATACAGCCGCCGTCCTCCATGCGGACGGGAAAGCCCGTTAAAAGGATGACACGGGCGGCATGTCTTAAGGATTCGGCTGCTTTTTTGATGGGATTTTCCGGAAGGGACGCAAGAAGGCCCCGGCCGCCCATGTCCTGCTTCATGATCGCATCCAGCTGGTGATAGAAATTCATTTTTTGATCCTCCATGGAAAATTCGCAGATACGCAGGATCCGGCCCTTAAGGGCAATAAAAAAAGACCCACGTATCCCGTTGAGATTCATGGCTCTTACTTAAGGAGGGAGCATCCGGGCAGGAGTCCCTTTAAATAAAAGAATCGTTATTTGTTAAGACCATCTTAGCCTATAACGGGGGAAAAGTCAAGGCTTCCGGGATTTACAAAGGCAGCAGGTTTATAGTAAAATGAGGAGGGGAATACGGCTCCGGGAAACGGATGAAGCCGGAAGAAAACGGAAAAAAGGGGGAGCAGAACGGTGTATGCAGAAAATACGGTCCTGGTGGTAGGCCAGGCCAAGCCCAGCCGGGAGGACGCCATTTATAATCTTCATGGGGAATTTTACATCAGCCTGGTGGTGGAAAGGGACACGGGAAGGATCCTGGACGTGGACTGCAATACGATCCTTTCAGTCACAAAGAACTTTGTGGCGTCCATGTTCGTGGGGAAAAACCTGAGGACTGATACAGAAGTTTTGGAGAGGGAGATAAAGGAACGGTACTTTGCCCTGACCCAGAAGCCTCTTATCGCCTGTATGAAGGACGCCTATAACCGGTACATGATGGCCTGCCAGGGGCCGCGCCAGGGCGGCCGGTGAGCCGGGATGGATCAGACTGGCCTTCTCCCCGGCGGGAAAGACCACCGGGGAGTTTTCTGGCCGCCGGTCCAGGGCCGGGGCATCCGGCTTTTACGGCCAGAACATCGGATCATAGAGATTCCTTCAGCAGCTCATCTACGGTATTACGAAAATCATAAAACAGATCCAGATACCTTCCAATGATGGTCATACAGGCGCTTTTAATGATCGCTCCATCATAATCATGGGCCAGCTCATTCCTGGTCCGGAGCATTTCCAGCCATGTGTCGTCGCTGATCAGCTTTGCCTGGAATGCTTTTTTCAGCACTTCTTTTGGGGAGCCTGTCACAAAATCTGTGATCTCATAGTAGCCTACGATGATATCCTTCATCACCTTCCAGGCCAGATCCATGGTAATGCTGAATTTTGCCGTTGTGCCGCTGAGGACAAAGGAATCGCTCATATCCCTCTGCCTTGCCTCTGCAAGTGCATCCAGGGAACGTTTAAAGCTTTCATATCTCTTATAAAATCTTTCTTCCATATTTTCTGATATCCTCCATTAACAGTTCGTTTGCACAGGTATCCATGTTTACAACATCGATGGAATACAGGGTAGGAATGTCGTCGATCTCATCCCTGCACCGGTCGAAGTCCCTGCATCCGGAGATCGCAATGTCGATATCGCTTCGTTCAGCAGCGGTTCCCTTTGCCCTGGAACCGAATAAGACCACCTCTCTGGCCTGGTATCTGCGGCCGATCTTCACGATTTCCTGTAATATTTCTGCAACCGTCATAAGACCACCCCTCTCTTCCACATGGCTCTATATATGCCCGGAGCCATGTCTGGACCTGTCTTTTATGCCCTGTCTCATGATGGATATTATACAATATACAGAGCCTTCGATACAATACCTAATAAAAATACGATGGGTCCAGGGCCGGGGCATCCGGCTTTTTACGGCCAGAAATGCCGGATTCACGCCCGGAGCGCAGGCGGCATATTCTGATAGAAACAGAAGATGTTCAGAGGTGGTCCATGATTCCCAAGCTGGAAGTCAGTCATTTATGCTATTCCTACCATACGATGGAGGGGGAGACGGAGGCTCTTTCCGATCTGTCCTTTCAGGTGCAGACAGGAGAATTTCTGGCAGTGGTGGGGCCGTCGGGCTGTGGGAAATCCACACTGCTGTCCCTGATCTGCGGCCTTTTAAAGCCGGATTCCGGCAGGATCCTTCTGGATGGCCAGCCGGTTTTGGAAGGAGATACCAGGATCGGCTACATGCTCCAGAAGGATCATCTTTTTGAGTGGAGGACGATACGCTCCAATGCCTGTCTGGGGCTGGAGATCCAGAAAAAGATGGATCCAGACCATGAAAAAAAGGTGGAAGAGCTTCTTAAGGCTTATGGCCTTGGAAACTTTGCCGAAGCCAGGCCCTCGGAGCTTTCCGGCGGCATGCGCCAGCGGGCGGCCCTCATACGGACCCTGGCCCTGGAGCCGGATCTTTTGCTGTTAGACGAACCATTTTCGGCCCTGGACTATCAGACCAGGCTCACGGTCTGCGACGATATCAGCACCATCATCCGCAGCCGGAAAAAGACGGCAGTTCTTATTACACACGATCTTTCAGAAGCTGTGAGCGCAGCGGACCGGATCCTTATCCTGACCCGCCGCCCCGGCCGTATCAAAGATACCATTTCTATTACGTTTCCCAAAGAAGCGGATAGTCCATTGAAAAGAAGAAATTTTCCGGAATTTTCCGTTTATTTTAATGAGGTGTGGAAGATTCTGAAAGAATAGGAACGATCCCAGTGATTTGGAGGTGTCTCATGAAAACGCATGAAACCCTGGCCCAGCAGGAATTTGTGGCAAGACAGCTGCGCCGCCGCCAGATGGTGGTTCTGGCCCGGCTCTTTCTTTTCCTTTCGGTCCTGGTCCTCTGGGAGGCCTGCGCCAGGACCGGTGTGATCAATGCTTTTATTTTCAGCTCTCCATCCCGCATCGTCCGCTGTTTTTTCTCCATGGTGCTGGATGGAAGCATTTTTTTACACACCGGAGTCACTATCCTGGAGACTCTGGTGAGTTTTTTCTTTGTAACTGCGGTGGGGATCCTTGGGGCCGTGGCCCTCTGGTCCAGTAAAAGCCTGGCAGAGATCCTGGATCCCTATCTGGTGATGTTAAACAGCCTTCCCAAATCGGCCCTGGCCCCGATCCTCATTGTCTGGCTGGGGAGCAGCATGAGGACTATTGTGGCGGG
>ENA-ORSX01000240-ORSX01000240.1-human-gut-metagenome-genome-assembly--contig:-NODE-240-length-68324-cov-24.512312_pt1 | contig 68324 bp, 60 predicted proteins | sample MGYA00241904_ERZ509172 | MGnify/ENA primary metagenome ERZ509172 (study PRJEB26280, sample SAMEA2338795) | human gut metagenome | biome: human gut; feature: human-associated habitat; material: faeces... | reverse complement strand
TGCGTGATATTGCAGCGCGATAAAGGAGCTTACAATGACAAAGAAAAACTTTCACTGTGCACGCAGCGAGAAAAAGGCATTGGCCTATGGCACAGCGCAAGGCATTGGCGCTTTTAGACCGAAGCCTCGCCCGCTGCATTCCGGGCGTGCCCGCTATTTCAAATTGTGCCCTTACTGTGGGGCGCACATTGCCCCCGGCGAAAGATGTTCATGCCGCTTTGCCGACAAATAAAAAAAGCCGCCCTCCCGGACGGCCCCAAACCTTGAGATTATTATACACCAGACGGGAGGGCAGCGCAATGCGAAGCGAGAGCGAAGCAAGAGAAAACCCGCGAACAGAAGCCGAACAGAAGAAAACGCCCACAAATGAATCCCTTGCCGCACAGGCCAAAGCGGGAGACCGTGAAGTGCTGGCGGCGTTATGGGAGCAAAACTGGGGCGTGCTGGCGCTCATGTTCCTCAGGTTGGCCGTAGCCTACCGGGAATGGATGGAAGCGGTGGGAATGTTGTCCTCCGCTGCGTTGCGCATCATTAATGGCAAGGACGGTAAATGAGCCAGTGCCGCTATACAAAAGCGTGTGTGGGATGCGATGCGTAAGACTGGGTATGTGCCCAACCAGTTAGCAAGTAACTCAAGGAGGGAGAGGGCAATTCCTGGGCGCCAGTTTTTTCAGCACACTGACCGCCTTGTATCAGAGGAAGTTCTTAAAAACGACTGTGTACGGGGGACTCCGCTGATTCCACTGGAACGCGGTATACCGTGTGTCCATTGTATACATGGCGAAGCAGGTGCGCTTTCAAGGCACGATCTCCCCGGTGTATACCTTTTTCTGATACTCCAGCGGCGGAAAACCCGTCTCTTGGCGGAACACGCGGGAAAAGTAGTTTGGGTCCCGGAAACCGACGGCGGTGGCCACAGCCCCCACAGACATCGTGGTGTTGTACAGCAGATAGATGGCCCGCGCGATGCGCTGCTCCTGGATATAGTGTGACAGTGTGGTGCCTGTAGCCTGGTGGTACATAGCACTGAGGTAAGAGGGGTTCATGTAGACGTGCGCTGCGATACGAGCAAGCGACAAATCCCCTGCCAGATTGTCGCGCACATACTGCTCCACCTTGTTGATGGTGCTGCGGCAATCAATGCTGAACACGCCGTCCTCGCACAGTTTTTTCGCGCACAACTCCAGCAGCAGTTTAGCCCCTTCGACCGACTTCGTGTCGATGAGCGGTTGGGAATTGTACATCTTCTTCAACAGATCCAGCCGCTGACCTGTCAACGATGCCATGCGCTGAAAAAAGCCATCGTCCGGCGTGTTCCCCGCACAGCGGTACTGCCCCACGCCGATGTTGCCGATGTAAAGGCCCTCGTACCGGATGGGGTAGATGATCTCCGTGAGGTTCGCGTGGCAGAGATAGGAATATCCGCCTTGCATGTTCCGGCACCGCTGGTTCGCCACCTCGTTGCAGCGGGTGCACAGTGCGTTGCTCTGTGGCTTGCGCGACAGCGCACGGCAGAACGGAAGGTTCCCCTTGTATCTGCCCAGATATTGCAGCGTGCTGTCCTCAAAAAAGCGGATCGTGCTCTTGCAGAATACCGACAGCCCACCTAGGATGCTCGCAAGTTTTTTTGCATCGACATTAACCTTACATTCCATACTGCACCTCATATAGGGAATATTTTTAGATATCTTTTGTTTTATGATACAACAGAGGCAGTCCAATAGCAAGCTGTATCCATGATTTTGCCTGATATGTCCTGCTGACCCAATCTTCCAACTGTACTGGAAAATATTTTGAAATTGTCACATGTCGTCTCAACTGTCTGCAGGACAGTTAGCATTATTTTTACATTTACGCGGTATATATGACAGCAATATCTAAAAATTTTCTTATTTGCGTTTCAACAAAACATCCACTTTTATTGCTTAATTGCGATTATTTATTGTGCAAAATATAATATTAATTATCATCCGGAGAACATGTTCCGTCACAGATGTTCTGGTCCATCGCGAGGGCCTGCGCGTGAAACACGAGAAAGGAAGTTGATTCATGAAAAACGGACAATCTTTAAACCTCAACTGGCTGTTTAAGGACGATTTTAAACCGGAATACATCGCCTTGGAGCACTATGATGGCTTTGAGACCGTCCATGTGCCTCACACCGTGCGCGAGATTCCCTATGACTGCTTCGATGAGACCATGTGTTGCTTTCTGTCCACCTATGTGCGTTTTTTTGAGTTACCGGAGCTCGACGGTCGGCGCGTGGCTGTGGAGTTCGAAGGCGTCTCGGCCTGCTATGAGATATATGTGAACGGTGTGAAGGTTGCCAGCCACAAAGGCGCCTATTCCACGGCCCTGTTCGACATTACAGCTTTCGTACACGAGGGCAGGAACCGGCTGTTGCTGATGGTGGACTCCAACGAGCGCGATGATGTCCCGCCCACAGGCTCCACAGTGGATTATCTGCTGTACGGCGGCATCTATCGCGATGTCACGCTCTATGTGCTTGAGGAAGCATACATAACACGGGCTCTGTTCCGCTATACGCTGGACGGTGCGCAGCCCACAGCTACTCCCGAGGTGTTCATTGACAACGCGGGCCCGGCTTTCACAGGTGAGATACAGATCTGCGTTTCGCGGGATGGTAGGCCTTTCCACAGCTACACGCGCAAAGTGCAGGTGCCTGCCGGGGCGGGCAGCGTGACACTGGAGGAAGAGCAGCTGCCTGAGGCGGCTCTATGGGACCTGGATAGCCCTGTGCTGTACGATGTGGAGACCGTGCTTTTGTGCGACGGTCGGGCGCTGGACAGCCACACCGCCCGTGTGGGCTTTCGCACAGTGGGCGTACAGGCGGATAGCTTCCTCCTCAATGGGCGGAAAGTGAAACTCATCGGCCTCAACCGCCACCAGAGCTATCCCTATGTGGGATATGCCATGGGCAAGCGGCCGCAGCAGCGCGATGCGGACATCCTCAAAAACGAATTGAACGCCAACATCGTCCGCTGCTCACATTACATGCAGAGTCGCTATTTCCTCGACCGCTGCGATGAGCTGGGCCTTATGGTGTTTGAGGAGATCCCCGGCTGGGGCTATATCGGTGGAGCAGACTACAAGGCCGTGTCTTTCAACGACCTTGAGGACATGGTGCTGGGCCACTTCAACCATCCCTCCATCGTCATCTGGGGCACACGTCTCAACGAGAGCCCGGACGATGACGAATTTTATACCGAAACGAACCGGCGCTGCAAGCAGATGGATCCCACACGCCCAACCTCGGGCGTGCGCTGGCACAAAAACAGCCCGCTCCTCGAGGACATCTACAGCTACAACGACTACACGCCCGTGAGTCCGCGTGAACCGTTCTACGGTGAATTCCTTTTGCAGGAGCCGCAGGCCGTGACGGGTCTGCCTTTTAAGGTGCCTTATCTGGTGAGCGAGCACACGGCTCCGCTGGTCTGCACAAAGCCCGGCGACAGCGCCATGCGCCAGGAACGTTTGGCGTTGTACCACGCCAGTGTTCTAAGCAAGGTGCTGTGCAATGACGGCTATCTGGGTGCCATTGGCTGGTGCATGTTCGACTACAACACCCACCATGACCATTCCCGCCAGGAGAAGATCTGTTACCACGGTGTACTGGACATGTTCCGCGTGCCGAAGTGGGCCGCCTATCTCTACCGCAGCCAGAAAGACCCCGCCGACGAGGTGGTGCTGCAGCCCTGTTCCGTCATCGGCCGCGGCGAGCGCACAGAGGCTGTGACTCCTTTCTTCGTTCTGACGAACTGCGACTATATCGATGTAACCCTCTCTACCGACAAAACACGCCGCTTCTACCCAAGCAGTCGTTTCCCTGGCCTTGCACACCCGCCCATTGAGGTGAATGAAAGCGATGTGTTCTGGCAGCCTTTCTGGGAGGGCTCCGTCATTGTGGGTTATGTGGGCGGAAAAGAGGCCGCCCGTATCACCTGCCACAAGAATCCCTATCTCGCCGAGCTCGACGTGTCAGCGGACGACACTGAGCTGTATTGCGACCGTGTGGACGAGACTCGCGTTGTGTGCACTTTCCGTGACACGGACGGTATGCGCATGCTGCACCATTTCGGCGTAGGTAACATCCGCGTGGAGGGCGATATCGAGCTCATCGGGCCCGACACTGTACCCGTCCTGGGCGGAACCATCGCTTTCTGGGTGAAAACGAAACCCCTCGGCCGCAAAGGCGAGGCCAAGATACATGTGAGCGCCTGTCGGCCGGATCTCGCCGACAGGACCATCACCATCCAGCTCATATAGGCAGGCTTAAAACCGTAGCGTCGGCGCAAATCGCATCTACCCCACCCCGGCTTTGTGCTCCGGGGCGGGGCAGGCACAGCACGGCTTCGCTTCCCCTACTGCATGAGGCTGTTTGAAAAGTGGGACACAGCGCCGGGGAGTATATGAGGGAATGATCCGCACAACCTGACTTGCACGATATATTTAACGGGGTTTTACGGCCTACGGAACGCCCGTAAACCATCTATCATTTTTAGAATGGAGGAAAATAATAATGCAAAAGAAACTGTTTGCAATGCTTCTGTGCTTGGCCATGCTGCTCAGCATGGCCGCCTGCAGCGCCCCGTCCAGCCAGCCCGCCAGCGGCGCTGCCTCCGCCGGCGGAGAGGACAGGGACGAGATTGTGCTGGAGCTCTGGTACTGGCAGAGCTCACTGAACGACGAACTGATTGAACAGGTTTCCGAGCAATTCCCCGGCATCAGCATCAACGCCAACAAGTTCAACAGCGAGAACATGCAGGAAAAGGTCATCACTGCGCTGGCTTCGGACTCTCCTCTGCCCGACATCCTTGTGATGGATGACTGGGTGAGCAACATCCTGCCAGACGCCGACAAATTCTACAATCTGTATGATGCCCCATTCAACGCCGCCGAATACAGAGACAATTATGTGGAGTGGAAGTGGGAAAAGGCGGAAACAGCCGACGGCTCTAAGCTCATCGCCATCCCCATTGATGCCGGCCCCACTGCCATGTTCTATCGAGCCGACCTGTTTGAGGCCGCTGGCCTGCCCAGCGACCCCGCCGAGGTGGCGGAGCTGATGGCCGACTGGGATGGCGCGCTGGCCGCCGCAAAGCAGATGATGGACACCACGGGCGTATATATGTTCGACTTCACCTGCAACCTCTACTGGATGATAATGAACCAGGGCGAGTTGGGTCTCGTGGATGAAAACGACAAATTCGTGGGCGACCAGGAGCATGCTAAAGAGGCTTTTTACACGGCAGCCGCCTTTTCCGACTATGTGTTCGGTATGCCCGATATGTACGGCACGGAGTGGGGCGCGGCGCTGAACAACGGCGACGTCGCAGCCTATTGTAGCGCCATTTGGACCATCGACATGCTCAAGAACAACGCGCCCGACACCGCGGGCCTGTGGCGTGTGACCAGCCAGCCCGGCGGTCCGGGCAACTATGGAGGCTCGTGTATCGGCATCCCCGCCACCAGCGAGCACCCGGAGGAGGCTTTCGAGGTCATCTTGTGGTTGCAAAACGCCCAGAACCAAATCACCCAGCTGCAGGAAAACTCCCTGTTCCCCACCAACCTTGAGGCGCTGGCTTCTCCGGACATCCTTGTGGAGGACGAATTTTTCGGTGACCAGGTCGTGAACGAGCTCTTCGTAGACGCGGTCAAAAACATTCCCTCTCAGTATGTGGGCCTTAACTACTCCGCCTATCGCCAGTATTTCTATGACGAGCTGCGCCTCGTCCAGGACACCGGCAAGAACGTGGACGAGGCATGGGAGGACGCCGTTGCCAGCTGCAAGGCACTGGAGAAAACGTTCTGACGATCGGTTCCTGTACCCGGTCATCCCGTCCGCCGTACAGGAAAAACTGCGCGGCGGACGACTTTCTGGAGGTGTATCTTTTTTGCGTAAGCGACCGAAAACGCATCTGACACGTCGCGAGCTGTTCGCCAGCATCAAGGCCAACCGGCTCATTTATCTTTTCATCAGTCCGTTCTTCATCCTGTACGCTATTTTCGGGCTGTATCCCATGCTGTACTCTCTGGTGCTGTCTTTTCACCGATGGTCGGGCAGCGGCGAGCAGGAATTTGTGGGCCTGCTGAATTATCAGAACCTCATCACAGACGCTCAGTTCCTCCAAGCTGTAGGCAACACGCTCGTCATCTGGTGCCTTTCCACCATTCCCATGGTGCTGCTGGCGCTTGTGTTCGCGTTCGTCCTAAACATGGCGACGCTGCGGTTCAAGGCAGTGTTCCGTGCCATCTATTTCCTGCCAAACGTCACATCCACCGTGGCCGTGTCCATTATCTTCGCCACGATGTTCGCCAACACCTATGGCCTCATGAACTTCGCGCTGGAGGGGCTGGGGTTTTCGCCCGTTAAGTGGATGTCTTCTCCGTTCTGGGTGCAGTTCGTCATCGCTTTCATCGTGCTGTGGCGCTGGACAGGCTACAACGCCATCATTGCGCTGGCAGGTCTGCAGAAGATCCCCTACTCGCTGTATGAGGCAGCCCGCATCGACGGCGCCTCCAGCTGGCAGATTTTCTGCCGCATCACTATCCCCATGCTGAATCCCACCATTATTTTCATCGTTGTCACCTCCACCATCGGCGGTTGGCAGCTCATGGAGGAGAGCTATATGCTGGTGGGCAAGGCCGGCGGCATCGGCAAGGCGGGCATGACCGTGGTGCTCTATCTGTACAACAAGGCGTTCTTGGAGCGGCAGTTCGGCTACGGCTCCGCCGTTTCATGGGGGCTGTTCCTCATTATTTGCGTCTTTTCTTTCATCAACCAGAAATTGATCCAGCGCGAAACAGAATAGGGGGAAGAGAACTTGACTTCAGCTAGGAAAGCCAAAAGAATATCCACCGTAATGCTTTATCTCTGTGTCCTGTTGTGGGCAGGCGTCTCCCTGTTCCCATTTTACTGGCTGTGCGTGATGGCGACGCGTACCTCCGCAGAATTTTTTCGCTACCCGCCCATCATGGTGCCGGGCGGCTCACTCTTTGACAATGCTGCAGCTTTATTCGACACCATCGACTTCCCTCGCGCCATCTGGAACACACTGCTCGTGGCCACCAGCAAGACGTTCCTTGCACTGTTCTTCTGCTCCATGACGGCTTTCTACTTTTCAAAGTTTCGTTTTCCCGGTAAAAAGTTTTTGTACACCTTTCTCATGATGACCATGATGATTCCCACCCAGTTGCTCATGATTCCACAACTCATCATGATGGGCAATCTAGGCTGGATCTCTACGCTCAAGGCGCTCGTCATCCCCAACATGATTCCCGCCTTCGGCATCTTCTGGATGACGCAATACTGTCAAGGCGCAATTCATGATGATCTCATCAACGCCGGGCGTATCGACGGCTGCGGTACATTCCGCCTGTTTTGGAACATCGGTTTCCCCATTACGGTGCCCGGGCTGGCGTTTCTTGCCATCCACACTTTCCTCAACACCTGGAACGACTTTCTGTGGCCGTTGATCGTGCTGAACGACCAGAAGGTGTTCACCGTGCAGGTGGCGCTGGGCCAACTGCAAGGCATGCACACCAAGACCGACTATGGTGCCGTGATGTGCGGCACACTGTTGGCCACCCTGCCCATCGTGCTCATCTTCCTTCTGTGCAACAAGTTCTTCATCGCAGGCATCGCCGCCGGCGGTGTGAAAGACTGACTGACGTGGTATTCCCGTGATACAGGAAACGCAAAGCGCTTGAGCGCCGCGTCCTCCCGCCCGGAAGGAAACGGCGTTCAGGCGCTTTGCCATTCACTGCATAACTGCACGGTACATAGCCGCCCTGCTCTCCCGTAAAGGGGCCGGGCTTATTTAGGTGCGTTGCCCCGGCGCGCAACCGTGGCGGGATCGGGCTATATACGCTGCATGTACCAAACATCCTTTACTGCAATAGGAGAGATATCCATATGAACCTTTACTGGCCCATCCTTCTGGCTGTTGGCTCCAATGTCGTCTATCAGATATGTGCTAAATCATCGCCCAGAGACCTTGATCCCTTTGCATCGTTGTGTATCACCTATCTCGTGGGCGCAGCCGCCTCCTGCGCGATGTATTTTCTCATCCATCGCGACATGGGCGACCTTGTGCGCGAATATACACACCTTAGTTGGACGCCCTTCGTGCTGGGGTTGGCCGTAGTGGGGCTGGAAGTGGGAAACCTCTACATATACCGCGTCGGCTGGAGTCTCAACACGGGATATGTCGTGCAGAGCATCCTTCTGTCCATTCTTCTTATCTTTGTGGGCTTTTTCCTCTACCACGAAGCCATCACTTGGACAAAGCTCGCCGGTATGGCCTTCTGCGCCGTGGGCATCTTCTTCATCAATCGGTGATGCACGCGTTCCCGGCGGCGTGACGATGGCTGTTTCATAACGGGTTGTACAGCACCATTGGAAATAATATGGCAACATACAGGAGCGCATTGCAGAGAAGATAGAAGCCAAAGTGGAAACGCGGCATGGTAAATGCTTTTATCTCTTTATATGCATACGCGGATGCAGCCGCGCGGAGGTATTGCAACGGTTCCCGGAGCTGTGCGGCTGAAAACCTGAAGAAACCTGAAAGCATCTTCGCGCGCGAGAACCTTAACATTTCTGAACATGCGCCCCGCTTTGCGTGAGTGGGGGAATACCCCTCCCCATGGGGCCAAGCGCCCCCTTGCTGTCCAGCGCCGATTTACACACAGGGAATTTCCCAAACGCGAGATAATCTCCCAAAATATACAGAAATCTCCAATATAAAAAAGTGTTTTGCTTTCAAGTTTCTATCCATTTTACGGCTGGAAGCGATAAGCGTTATAAAACGTTATGCCTTATCCATACCTTGCCCCACCCTATGAAGAAAGTGTAAACGCGCAAGCATGTGCTGTGGGCCTTATCTCCGCCAGTACACAGGGCGAACCACGCCGCCAAGGAACGAATGCCGGGGAACGTTCGGTAAACGTTCATATGCCATTAATTGCCACTGATTCAGGACGCGGAAGCCTGTAACCGGCCTGTTAGCACGCTGTTATTATGCTGTTAGCAGCAAGGCCCACACAGACCTCACAGGAGCACGGCAATGTGCAGGGCGGGCCACTTTTCCCGCCTTTACTATAAAAACGCTTCTGGAGCCGTTGCAACCGCGCCAGAACGCATATAAAAAGAGCGGGCAGCTTTTACGCTGTCCGCTTTGTCTTATTTTATTGCGTTAATCAGTTCGAGAAGCCACGCTGGGCGTTTGTCTCCCACGGGCAGCAGCTCACCGTTTCGATATTCAGCCACTAGCACAAAGCCGTTGTCATTGTCGAAAAATTTCGCTTCATCACAGTAGGGCAGCAGTTTTGCAATATCGTCAAAGCGGCGAGAGAAACGACGCTCAACGTCATGGTGTGGGATATCATGTCCGCCCTTTGCTACGCGGTTTTGAATGCGGTGCAAACTTTCCGAAAGCGTATTCAGTCCCACATAGTACAGACGAATATAATATCCTGCCTCCTTGGCTCTCTTTGCAAGGCGTTTAGGGTATCCGCCCGAAAGTGTGGTTTCCTGTGTGAGGTTTACGCCATCTTCAAGCGCCTTTTCGATGCGTTCCACGGCCAGCTTTCCGCCCTCGTATTCATCGCCCCCCATCTCTGCCGTGATTTTATCCGGGTCAACAATAACACCCAAGTCTGTTCGCTCTGCTTTCAGCGAACCCGTAAGGCTGGATTTCCCCGCGCCGTTCACGCCGCCGATCAGTGTGAATACTTTCATTCTGCGGCCTCGCTTTCGTCTACATATTCCATAATGTCGCCGGGCTGGCAGGCCAGAGCCTTACACAAAGCGGCTATTGTGTCGGTGGTTACGCTTTTCCCGGCTCTCATGCTTGTAAGAGCATTTTCCGATACAATTTTTTCTTTCCTAATCCTGTAAGTCGTAAGCCCTTTTTCTTTCATCAAAGCAAAGAGCTTTTCATATTTCATTGGCATCGTAATACCTCCGTTCAATCATTCTTTTCCACTGTACACATTATAGCACAAATATGCATTATTTTCAATGTACAATATATGCATTAAATTTGATGTATGTTTGTGCAAAACGTCAATAGACTGTACATTAAAATTCATGTACAATATAATCACAGGGACGGGGAAGCGACAATGAACCGATAACGACTTGATGTGCGGTGTCCCCCACTATAGCAGCGTAAGCGCAGGTTCCCCCAAAGTCCCGGAGGTTGCAAGCAGCCCATTACTTGCCGCACGCGGCCCGCTCCGATAAAGGCCGCCGGACAAGCCCCGCCGAAAAGAGGGCGAAGAAGAAAGGAGCCAATACCATGACACAGAAAACCCTTGCAAAGCATCTGGACGAGTACACAGCCCTTGCGCAGCAAATCGCCTCGCTGGAGGCGCAGAAGCAGGCCGTAGCGGACAAAATCAAGGACGCTATGGGCGAGGCCGAGGAAGTGCAGATAGGCGCTTATACAGCCCGCTACAAGGCCGTTACAAACAGCCGCTTTGATGCCAAGGCATTCCAGCAGGCCCACAGGAAGCTGTATTCGGCTTTCTGCCGCCCGCAGACCGTGCGCCGCTTCACCGTTGCCAGCGCATGAAAAAAGCCCCTTACCTGTGCACCGTAGGAAGTAAACAGGTAAAGAGCCGCAACACCGCCGTGGCGGGGTCTGTACTCATTATAGGCCCTGCCCGGTGAAATGTCAAAGGAGGCGGTACAAGCCCCGCAGCCGGGCAAAGACGCTGCATTATGAGAAAACAAACTGAATAGCCTATCCAAAGAGGGTATAATCCGGGCGGCTCCGTAGCGATACGGGGCCGCTTTTTGCATCAAAAATTTTCCCTTATTTTTTCCCTTTATGGAGTGCCAGCGCATGGAACAGGATTCCACGCAATACAAAACAAGCCTTGATTTCATGCGGTTTTATGGTATCCTGTTCCATAGGATTCCACGCAGGAAAATGACAACCTGCAACCTGCGGTTGACAAATTGCAAGGCGCAGGTTGGTGGCGCACAGAAAGGGGAACAGGCTATGATAAGTCCATCAAAAACAAAAGGAGAGATCAGTATGACCTTTGCGGATAACCTTGTGCGGCTGCGGCGGGAAAAAGGCTTTTCCCAGGAACAGCTTGCAGACTTGATGGATGTTTCCCGTCAGGCGGTGAGCAAATGGGAGGCGGGGCAGACCATGCCGGATCTGCCCAAGCTGGTGGCTCTGGCGGACCTGTTCGGTACTTCACTGGACGCGTTGGTGCGGCCGGAGGCCGTGGTGGAAACGAAGCCCGGCGGTACGGTGCAGGTGGTGACGGCAGGACAGACGGTGTGTGTGCCGGCGGGCGCGACGGTAAACGTTGTTCCCGGTTATGAATACAAAAGCAAACACACACTGCTCGGCCTTCCACTGGTGCACATCAACTGCGGCTATGGCCTACGGCGTGCAAAAGGCGTCATCGCCATCGGCAATATTGCCACGGGCATCGTCGCGCTGGGGGGATTTGGCGTGGGCGTTGTAAGCTTCTGCGGCATCGGTGTGGGCCTGCTGAGCCTGGGCGGCCTTGCGCTGGGCGGGTTCGCTGTGGGCGGCGTGGCCGTGGGGCTGGTGGCGGCAGGCGGCTGTGCCATTGGTATGTACGCCATGGGCGGCGCGGCCGTTGCTTCCCGGGTGGCCGTGGGCGGCGCAGCTGCGGCGCCTGTCTCTGTGGGGGCGAATGCAGATGCGGGCCTGGTTATCACCGAAGCGACGAAGATGCAGGATGTGGCGGCGTATCTGACGGCGAATTGTCCGGGACTCTGTCCCGCGCTGCGGTGGCTGCTGAGCCTGGGGGCGGCGTGAAGCGCTGCGGCATTCCGTTTTTGCCGAGGCGATAAAAGAACGGGCGGCCTGTCGGAATGCCGAAAAAAGTGAAAAGGTAAAAGAGCTTCCGGAGAAAAAGCTGGCGGCGGCAAAGCCATGCAGCCTTGCGAAGCAAAGTGCAGGCCATGGGGCGGATGCGGCCAAAAGGGGAACTGCGCCCGCAGGCGCGTATAGAAGCGTGCAAAGTCCCCTTGCGGACAACCGCGCCGAAAGGGGATGCGGCCCTTAACGCTCAGCTGTCCCCTTTTTCATTTCAAACAATGCTGTGCGCCCCGCGGGCCGGCGCGGGGCGTTTAAAGCGAAGCTGCGGCGAAGACCGCCGTGCGCGGCGAACGGGGTCAAACGCCTGTTCGGAAGCACCTTGGCGAAAAAGCGTTTTTTTTCCAAGATGAAACAGGCTGTCCGGCTTGAAAAAACGAGCGGCCCGTTTTATACTGGAAACACTGGCGTGCAGCAGCGCGCCGGACGGAGGGAAACACCATGGCTGAGAAGCTGCGGAATATGACTGCGGTATACCTTTTTCGGGAGGGGAAACTGCTGATGCTGTACCGGGTCGGCTCCCGCGTGGTAGCGCCGTCCTGGTGCGGCGTAGGCGGCCATTTTGAGCAGGCCGAATTGAACGACCCTCGGGCCTGTGCTCTGCGGGAGCTGCGGGAAGAGACCGGCCTTACGGAGGAAAGCCTGGAGGAGCTGCGTCTGCGGTATATCACGCTGCGCATGAAAAACGGGGAGATCCGGCAGAATTACTATTTTTTTGCAGGGCTGAAGCCCGGCGCCGCAGTGAGAGGCACATGTGATGAGGGCAGGCTGGAGTGGGTGCCGTATGACAGCGTGCTGAAACGGGAGATGCCTTTCACGGCAAAGACCGTTTTGCGCCATTATCTGCGTGTGGGCTGCAGGACCCGGTGCATCTATGGGAGCGTCACCGAAGCGGAGGACAGTGCATTTACGGAGCTTGCGGAGTTTTAAACCGCGCCGTAGGCTTAGCCCGGCGCATGCACAGGACATCGCCCCGATGGGGCAGAAGGGACCGGATCTATGGCGACGTTTTTTCTTTGTATGATCTACGCGGCATTCATCAGCCTGGGCTTGCCGGATTCGCTGCTGGGCGCGGCGTGGCCCGCCATGCAGCCCGCGCTGGGCGTACCGCTGGACAGTGCGGGCGTGCTTTCAATGATCGTGGCGGGCGGCACGGTGGTGGCCAGCCTTTCGGCGGACAGGATGCTGCACCGCTTCGGCACCGGCCGTGTAACGCTGGTAAGTGTGACAATGACGGCCTGCGCACTGCTGGGCTATGCGCTTGCGCCGGGCTTCTGGTGGCTTGCGCTGGCGGCGGTGCCAATGGGCCTGGGCGCGGGCGCGGTGGACGCGGGGCTGAACAACTTTGTGGCGCTGCACTACGAGGCGCGCCACATGAGCTGGCTGCACTGCTTTTGGGGCGTGGGAGCTACACTGGGGCCTGTTATCCTATCGCTGTTCCTGGGCGGGAAGCATGGCTGGCGCGGCGGTTACGGCGCGGTGTTTGCCATCCAGTTCTGTCTGGTGGCGGTGCTGGCCGTCACGCTGCCCATGTGGGACAGATATGAGGACCGGGCGGCTCTGCGGGCCGAGGCCGCGGCCGCGAAGCAGGCGGGCAAAAAACAAAGCACGCTGAACATTCCGGGTGTGAAAGGCGCGCTGGCGACATTCTTTTTCTATTGTGCCATCGAGGCGGCCGCGGGCCTTTGGGGCGCCAGCTACCTGGTGGAAGCACGGGGGCTTTCAGCAGAGGCGGCGGCCCGGGGCGTGTCGCTGTACTTTTTGGGCATCACTTTGGGACGGTTCCTTTCCGGGTTTGCCAGTATGCGTATGAAAAGCGCGGCGCTCATCCGGCTGGGCCAGCTCGTCAGCGCCGGGGGCGCCGTGCTGCTGATGCTGCCGCTGCCTGCCGGGTTCGGCGTGGCGGCAATGGCCGTGCTTGGGCTGGGCTTTGCGCCCGTGTATCCGAGTATGATCCATGAAACGCCTTACCGCTTTGGGGCGGAGCGTTCCCAGGCGGTCATTGGCCTGCAGATGGCATGCGCATATGTGGGCACCACATTTGTGCCCGCTCTGTTCGGCGTGCTGGCCGCACGGCTGGGCATCGGTCTGCTGCCGGCGTTCCTGCTGGCGGGCGTGGCCGGAATGCTGCTGTGTGCGGAACGCGTTCGCACGCTGTGCGGGCGGTAAAGGGGGAGAGGCATATATGCGGCCTTTGAAAATTGCCTTATTGCAGATAGCGCCCTGCGGCGGCTTGGAAGAGAATCTGGAAAAGGGAATCCGTGCCTGTCGGGAAGCGAAGAAGATGGGGGCGGATATCGCTTTGTTCCCCGAGATGTGGAGCAACGGATACAATATTTACGGACGGCCCGCGGAGGAGTGGAAGGCTGAGGCTGTTCCGTCCGGCGGCAGCTTTGTCCGTTCCTTCCAGCGGCTTGCCGGGGAGCTGGAAATGGCCATCGGCGTCACGCTTCTGGAAGAATATGCGGGAGGCCCGCGCAATACGCTTGTTCTTTTTGACAGGTTCGGAGAGAGAAAGCTCGTTTACGCCAAAGTGCATACCTGTGATTTTGATGTGGAGCGGGAGCTGACACCCGGCGAGGATTTTTACGTTTGCGCTTTGGATACCGCCTGCGGTGAAGTAAAAGTAGGGGCAATGATCTGCTACGACAGGGAATTCCCGGAGAGCGCACGGGTCCTGATGCTGAAAGGGGCAGAGCTCATTTTGGTACCCAATGCCTGTCCTATGGAGATCAACCGCCTTTCCCAGCTGCGGGGAAGGGCCTTTGAAAACATGCTGGCGGTCGCCACCTGCAATTATCCGGCATCTGTTCCGGATTGCAACGGCGGCTCCAGCGCTTTTGACGGCGTAGCATATCTTCCCGAATTGGAGGGCTCGCGGGATACCTGTATCCTGCAAGCGGATAAAGAGGAAGGAATTTATCTTGCCGCACTTGATTTGGCGCGGCTTCGCGCCTACCGCGAATGCGAGGCGCACGGCAACGCATACCGCCGTCCTGAAAAATACAGGCTTCTGGTGGAGCCGCGCGTTGAGCCGCCTTTTGTCCGGGCAGACCGTCGAAAATAGCAGCAGCAAAAAAGCGCGCCCTGAACAGGACTTTTGAAGGTCCCGTTCAAGGCGCTTTTTTGTATTCAGCTTCCGCCGGCCGCGCGCACGACAATGCTTTTTTCTTTCCAGCGGCCGGAGAAATAGTACGGCACGCAGATGGCCAGCCCCAGCGCCCAGCCGATGGCGTAGCAGAAATGGATGTTCATCGGCCCGAAAAAATGCGCCAGCAGATAGGCCGCGGGCACACGGGCCAGCCACAGCGCCGCAAGGCTGGAGATCATAGGCACCATCATCTCGCCCGCGCCCCGCATGATGCTGGACAGCACGAACATAATGGCCAGCATCCAGTAGAACGGCAGAATGCGCGCCAAGTACGCAAATCCGCTTTCAATGACGGCGGGTTCGGTGGAGAACAGACGCATGCAGAAGCGTCCCGTAGGCAGCAGCAGCGCGGCCACCAGCACGCTGAAGCCGCAGCTCATCCACAGCGTGGCAACAGTGCCCTTGTGCACGCGCTCGGGCCTGTTGGCGCCGATGTTTTGCCCAACGAACGTGGTGGCTGCGGTGGCAAAGCTCTGGATGGGCATAAAGGCAAAGGTATCCAGCTTGTTGGCGCCGTTGAAGCCCGCCATAAACGCCGAACCGTAGCTGTTGATGAGCCGCTGCATGGCCATGACGCCGAAGCTGAACAGCGCCTGCTGCACGCCGGCGGGCACGCCCAGCTTGACGATCTGGCCGAAAAGCGCTTTGTCGAACTTGAAGCAGAACGGATGGATGTGGATCTGGGGGTATTTTTTGTTGATGTAGAAAATGCCGAATATCCAGCTGAACGCCTGTGCAATGATGGTGGCAATGGCCACGCCCGCTACCCCCCAGTGGAATACCACCACGAACAGAAGGTCCAGTACGATGTTGATGATGCACGCTATGACAAGGAACAGCAGCGGCGTTTTGCTGTCGCCCAGGCCCTGAAGGATGCCGGAGTTGGCATTATACCCCAGGCTGCCGATCAGCCCGCCCAGCACGATGACCATGTAGATCCAGCACTGGTCCGCGGTGTCGGCCGGGACCGCCAGCAGCGCGATGATGGGGCGGCTGACAAGGATGCCCACGATGGAGAGCGGCACGATGCCGACGATGAGCGCGGTATAGATAGTGTCGATGGTGGCCTTCAGGCGTTCGGCGTCGCCCGCGCCGTAGAACTGGCTCACCATGACCATGGCTCCGATGCCCAGCCCCATAAACATGCTGGACAGCAGGAACACCACAGGAAACGCCGTACCCACGGCGGCCAGCGCCGTGCTGCCCACAAAGCGGCCCACTACAATGCTGTCCACCATATTGTAAAGCTGCTGGAACATGTTGCCCACCAGCAGCGGCAGCGCGAAAAACAGGATCAGTCTGGCTGGGCTGCCCTGCGTCATATCCGTCATATTGCTTTTTACTGTCTTTGCTTCCATTTCACAGCTTCTCCAAATCGTAAGGCGTTTCCTGATAGACGTAATAATTCAGCCAGTTCGAAAAAAACAGGTTGGCGTGGCTGCGCCAGCGGAAAACAACGCCCTTGGCAGGGTCGTCATCCTCAAAATAATTCTCCGGTACGGCGATGGGAAGGCCTCTTTTAACGTCGCGCTCGTACTCCAGACGCAGGGTGTCGCGGTCGTATTCCATATGGCCGCACACAAAGATCTGGCGGCCGGAATCCGTGGCGAGGATATGCAGCCCGGCCCTGCCGCTTTCGGCCAGCACACGCAGCGCAGGGCAGGCGTCCACCTCCTCGCGGCAAAGCTCGGTATGGCGGGAATGGGGCGCGTAGAACACTTCGTCAAAGCCGCGCACCAGCGGGTTTTTCGGGCGTGTCACCCGGTGGGCGAAAATGCCGAACACTTTTTGCGGCAGTACGCGCTTGTGGATGCCGTAATGGTAATACAGCGCAGCCTGCGCGCCCCAGCAGATGTGCACCGTGCTGTACACGTGCGTTTTGCTGTATTCAAAAATGGCGCAAAGCTCGGGCCAGTAATCTACTTCCTCGTAGGCCAGCATTTCCACGGGCGCGCCGGTAACGATCATGCCGTCGAAGCGCTCGTTTTTGATCTCGTCGAAGGTTTTGTAAAACGCCTCCAGATGCGCTCCGGGCACATGCGTGCTCTCGTGGGAATCCATGTGCAGCAGCGTCAGCTCCACCTGCAGGGGGCTGTTGGCCAGCATGCGGGCGATCTGCGTTTCGGTGGCGATTTTCGTCGGCATCAGATTTACCAGCAGGATGCGCAGCGGGCGGATGTCCTGCGTCATGGCGCGGGCCCGGTGCATGACGAACACGTTTTCTTCCTCGAGCGCCTTGTAGGCGGGCAGGGTCTGTGGAATGATCAGCGGCATAAAGCGGCGCTCCTTTCTGAACCCGCCCGGGGCGCGGGGCGCTGCCGCAGCGGGGGTACAGCATCCATTGTACGGCATGGCGGCGGCATCCGTCAAGCGCCGTGCGTCCATAATAATAAAGTATAAAGGTATTTACAAAGCGTGCCGGGCATGGTATGGTAAACAAGATAGCGTTTTGTAAAAGGGCGGCACTGTAGCATTCCAAAACGCCGGACCGTAAAAAAATTTTTTCGTTACATGAAACAAGGCTCACAGCTTGTGCCTTCGGCGCAGGCGGCTCCATTCAGCGCGATTTCGCCCGTGGGCGAAACCGCCGCACGTTGTGTTTTGGCGAGGGCTTTTGCGAAACAGGACGGAAAAGCTGCAGGCGGGACGGAGTTTAAGGCGTTAGCCGCGGATTGTGCGGTGCGGCCCGGGAAAAAGGAGAATTTTATGTTAACTGTAACCGACGTCAGCCTGCAGTTCGCGGGCAGCACGCTGTATAAACACGTCGATCTGAAATTTGCGGCCGGCAACTGCTATGGCATCATCGGAGCGAACGGCGCCGGAAAGTCCACGCTGCTGCGCATCCTTTCCGGCGCGCTGGAGCCTACCACCGGCTCGGTGACTATGGGCGCGGACGACCGGATGAGCGTTCTGGAGCAGGACCATTTCAAATACGACGAGTACAATGTTATGGACACCGTCATCATGGGCAACCGCCGCCTGTATGACATTATGAAAGAAAAAGAAGCGCTGTATGCGAAAGAGGACTTTACCGACGCGGACGGTGAAAAAGCCGCTGAGTTGGAGGGTGAATTTGCCGAGATGAACGGCTGGGAGGCCGAGACGGAGGCGGACCAGCTTTTGAACGGTTTGGGCATTCCGATGGACCTGCATACCGCGCCCATGTCGGCGCTGGACGGCCGCCAGAAGGTGAAGGTACTGCTGGCGCAGGCTCTGTTCGGCCGGCCATCCATCGTGCTGCTGGACGAGCCCACCAACGGCCTGGACATTGAATCCATCGACTGGCTGGAAGAATTTTTGATGGATTATCCCGGCACCATCATCGTCGTCAGCCATGACCGCCACTTTTTGAATGCGGTTTGCACCCATATCGTGGATATCGATTACAACAAGGTGCAGATGTATGCGGGCAACTACGATTTTTGGTACGAATCCAGCCAGCTGATGCAGCAGTTCATCCGCAACCAGAATAAGAAAAAAGAGGAAAAGATCCGCGATCTGCAAAACTTTATCCAGCGCTTTTCCGCAAACAAATCCAAATCCAAGCAGGCCACAAGCCGCAAGAAGATACTGGATTCCATTACGCTGGAGGAGATGCCCGCCTCCAGCCGCAAATACCCTTATGTGGGCTTTGAGCCGGAGCGGGAGGCCGGAAAGGACATCCTGTTTGTGGAGGGCATCACCAAGACGGTGGACGGCGTGAAGGTGCTGGACAATGTCAGCTTTATCGCCAACAAGGGCGACAAAATCGCCCTCGTGGGCGAAAACGAGGCGGGCCAGACCGCGCTGTTCAAGATCCTGACAGGCGAGATGGAGCCGGACGCGGGCAGCTTCAAGTGGGGCGTTTCCACGAGCCAGAGCTATTTTCCCCAAGACAATTCCGCTTTTTTCGAGGGCTTTGACGAGGACCTTATCTGTTGGCTGCGCCAGTACAGCGAGGACACCACCGAAACATATCTGCGCGGTTTTCTGGGCCGGATGCTGTTTTCCGGCGACGAGGTATACAAGCCCGCAAAGGTGCTGTCCGGCGGCGAAAAGGTACGCTGTATGCTCAGCCGTATGATGATGACCCACGCCAATGTGCTGCTGCTGGACCAGCCCACCAACCATCTGGACCTGGAGAGCATCCAGGCGCTGGCCGACGGCCTGGCGCGCTTTCCCGGCAACCTGCTTTTCTCGTCCCATGACCACCAGTTCATCGATGAGATCGCGAACCGCATCATCGAGCTGCCGCTGGGCGAGCCGGGCTGTCTGGACCGCACGGGCACTTACGAGGAATTTTTGGAATGGAAGCACAACCGGTGAGTGAAAAACGCGCGTTGCTCAAATCTGTTTTCGGCTACGAGGGTTTTCGCCCCGGGCAGGAGCAGCTCATCGACGCGCTTTTGCAGGGGCGCGACGCCATGGGCATCATGCCCACGGGCGCGGGCAAATCCATGTGCTACCAGTTGCCCGCGCTGCTGCTGCCGGGCATCACGCTGGTGGTGTCGCCGCTCATCAGCCTGATGAAGGACCAGGTGAACGCGCTGGTGCAAAGCGGCGTGCGCGCTGCATACCTGAACTCTTCCCTGACGGAGGGGCAGACGGCGAAGGCCATAGCCAACGCCATGGAAGGTGTGTATAAAATCATCTACGTCGCGCCCGAGCGGCTGTTCACGCCGCGCTTTCAGAATTTTGCGCAGGGCATGAACATCAGCATGGTGTGTGTGGACGAGGCCCACTGCGTGTCTCAGTGGGGGCAGGATTTCCGCCCCGGGTATCTGGATATCGCCCGCTTTCTGGAAACGCTGCCCCGCCGCCCCGTGGTGGGGGCGTTTACGGCCACGGCCACGGGCGAGGTGCGGGAGGATATCGTGCGCCTGCTGGGTCTCGCGGACCCTGTAACCGTGGTGACGGGCTTCGACAGGCCGAATTTGTATTTTGGTGTGGAGGAACCGCGGGACAAATACGCGGCCGTCACACGGTATCTGGCGGCCCACACGGGCGCTTCGGGCATTGTGTACTGCCTGACGCGCAAGACCGTGGAAGAGGTGTGCGAAAAGCTGCGGGCCGACGGTTACGCGGCCACGCGCTATCACGCGGGCCTTTCGGCGGACGAGCGCCAGCACAACCAGGACGCGTTTTTGTATGACGAAGCGCGGGTGATGGTGGCGACGAACGCTTTCGGCATGGGCATCGACAAATCCAATGTCAGCTTTGTGCTGCATTACAACATGCCCAAAAACATCGAGAGCTATTACCAGGAGGCCGGGCGAGCGGGCCGCGACGGCCAGCCGGCGGACTGCATTTTGCTGTATGGCGGCAAGGATGTGGTGACGAACCGGTTTTTTATTGAAAAGGACGATGAAAACGACGCGCTGGACGAGGAAACGCGCCGTCTGGTACGGGAGAAGGACGAGGAACGGCTGCGCCGTATGACATTTTACTGCCATTCCGGCAGCTGCCTGCGGGCGTATCTGCTGCGCTATTTCGGCGAGAACGCGCCCGAACACTGCGACAACTGCTCGGTGTGCAGCACGCAGACGGAAAAGGTGGACGTGAGCGGCGAGGCCCGCATCATCTTCCTGTTCCTGAGGGACCTGCGCTACCCGCTGGGCGCGGCCACTGTCATCGACGCACTGCGCGGCAGCGAGAGCGAGCGCGTGCTGCGCCACCGGCTGGAGCGTGCCGACGGCTATGGCCGCCTGCGCAGTGTTTCCGCCGCGCGGCTGCGCGCGATCTTCAACCACCTTACGGCCGCGGGTTATCTGGAACAGGCGGCGGGGCAGTATCCCACGCTTTCACTTGGGGCGCCCGCGCTGGAATTTCTGGAATACGGCGGCACCGTCACGCTGCGCGTGGCCAGGGAGGCACCCCGCGCCCACGAGAGCACGGCGGCATTGCCCGCGGATATGGCGCTGTTCGAGCGCCTGAAGGAACTGCGTTTGAAATTCGCAAAGCGCGCGGGCGTGCCTGCGTTCGTTATTTTCACCGACGCGACGCTGCGCGCCATGAGCGCCCAAAAGCCGCGCACGATGGCTGAATTTTTGAAGGTGCCGGGCGTGGGCGGCAAAAAGGCCGACGCCTACGGCAAAGCGTTTTTGGAACGGATCGGGGAGGAAAGCTGACATGGAAAGCAGTGCGGCGCTGCCGCACGCAGCCCGGGAACTGCTGCTGAAAGGCGGCGGCTGTGCCGTGAACTTCGAGTGTGCGCCGGAGCTTTGCGCGCTTTTGCGCGCGGAGCTGGCCCGAAGCGGGCGCAGCGTTGGCTTCGTGCGCGCGGACGAAGGCTTTTACGACAGAATGAATACGGCCGCTTACCTGCGTCTGTTCGAGCGGATGGCGGGCACACGGGGCATGGCCGACGCCGCGCTGGCCGCCATGGGGCTGGAGGACGCGCGGCGCACACCGCTGCGCCGTTTGACGCCGGCCCAGCGCAGGCGGCTTTCCATCGCGCGGGAGATCGTCCGCGCTCCCGAGGTGTTTTACATCGAAGAACCGCTGGCCGGGCAGGACGCGGAAGGATGCAGGCGTATTCTGGAATGGATGGACGGCGTGCCGTCCACAGGCCGGTGCTGCATCGCGGCCACGGCTTCCACGCGCACGGTCTATCTGCTGCCGGGCGAGCGCTACCATTTGGACGGGAACGGATTGGAAAGGCTTGAGGCCGCCGAGGAAAGCGCGGCGCAGGGCACAGCGGTGGAAAAGATCCCGGCCAAAGCCGGGGAGACATTGCTGCTGTTCAATCCCTCGGACATCGACTTTGCCGAAAGCGCGTCCGGCCGCACGGCGCTCAGCGTCCGGGGCGAAGAATACGCCTGCGCGCTCACGCTGGAGGAGCTGTCTGTCCGGCTGGAACGCTACGGCTTTTTTCGCTGCCACCGCTCCTACCTTGTGAACATGCAGAAGGTACAGGAGGTGGTGCGCTGGACGCGCAACAGCTACGCGCTGCGGCTGGAGAACGGGCCGGAATCCGGTGTGCCGCTCAGCAAGGGCCGCATTGATGCCATGCGGCGGCAGTACCGGTTTTGACAAAGAAGCCGCGTATGGCGGGAGAAAATAAAAGCTGTGCCTGCCCGGGCGGCGTATGCGGCGGGGATGGTGCAGCTTATCGTTTCGATACGGATGCCCGTATCTGCTTTATGGGCCTTTGGAGGAATTTTCGCGCCGGAAATAAAAGGGCGGCGGCGGAAAACGGCAATGGTTTCTGCTCCGTTCATGCCCCGTAATGCTCCGTTCGCCGTTTGGGATGCTCCCTTCACGGCATTTTTGTAGCAAGACTGCTTTTTTTTCGGTAAAATGATATCATTCACCGAAAGGAGCGAACCGCCAATGGACATTCTATCCATGCAGAACGTATCCCTTTCCTTCGGCAGTACCCGGGCGCTGGACGGCCTGAGCTTTGCCGTGAAGGAAGGGGAGATTTTTGGTTTTCTTGGGCCTTCGGGCGCGGGAAAAACCACTACCATCAAGCTTCTCACACGTCAGCTCCGGCCCGGCGCGGGAGAGATTGCCGTATTCGGCGCGCCCATTGCCCGCCTTGACAGCGCGGCTTATGAGCAGATCGGCATTTTGTCCGACAACAGCGGCGTGTACGAGCGTATGAGCATCTATGAAAATATGAAGCTTTTTGCAGACCTGCGCGGCCTGCCCGCCTCCCGCATCGGGGAAGTGCTGGAAAAAGTGGGCCTGGCCGACGCGGGCAAGCGCGTGGCAAAAAAACTCTCCAAGGGTATGCGCCAGAGGCTGATCTTAGCCATGGCCGTGCTGCACCGGCCCCGGCTGCTGTTTCTGGACGAGCCCACCGCTGCGCTGGACCCCGCCACCACGGCGGCCATCCACCGCCTGCTGCGGGAAATGAACGACGGCGGCACGACAATCTTCCTCACCACGCACAACATGGAGGAGGCGGACCGTTTGTGCGCCCGCGTGGCTTTTTTGAACGAGGGGCGTATTGCCGAGACAGGCGTGCCCGCACAACTGAAGCTGAAGTATGCCAAAGACAGGGTGCGCGTATTGCTGGAGGACGGTGAGGCGCTGGAGTGTGCCAGGAATCCAGAGGCGATCGGGGCGCTGCTGGCGGACCTTTCCGGACGGGGCATTGCGTCCGTGCATTCGGAAGAGCCGGACCTTGAAGAAATATTTTTGCAGGTGACGGGGAGGAATTTGGTATGAAAAAGCATCTGCGTGTTTTGCGCACGCTGTTTGTAAAGGACATTGTGGATATGTTCAAAAATCCCAACGTCCTCCTGATGCTGGCGCTGCCGCTGATCTTTATCGTTATCTATCAGTTCGTAGATCTTGGCATGTCGCCCGCTTATCTCCTGATGCTGGGCGTGATGATGAACCTGTGCCTGACGCCGCTTTCCGTGCTGGGCATGATGATCGCCGAGGAAAAGGAAAAGAACACCATGCGCACGCTGATGCTGTGCAATGTGACGGGCGGGGAGTTTCTGGCCGCGAAAACGCTGGCGGTGCTGGCAGGCACTCTGCTGGTAGACACGGTGTTGTTTTTTCTGACGGGCTTCGGCCCGGCGCAGCTTCTGGTATTCCTGCTGGTGTGCACGGCAGGCAGCATAACGATGCTGCTGTTGGGCGGCCTGACGGGGATCGTCTGCCGGGACCAGACCTCTACGGGCACCATTGCAGGCCCGCTGGCTCTGGTATTCATGCTGCCCACCATGTTTGCCGGGATGGGCGGCGTGCTTCAGAAAGTCGCGTCCTTTGTGCCGACCACGGCTACGGCCGATTTAATGTTTCTGGGGCTTGGGCACCAATCGTGGATGGGGGCGAACGTGCTTTGGGACGTCGCTGTGCTTGCCGTGTGGACGGCGGGCAGTGCAGGGCTGTTCGCGCTGGCCTTCCGCAAAAAGGGCGTGGACAACTGAGCGGAATTTTTATCGTTCAATAAACAGCATCCGCCCGCCGGAGACCCGGCGGGCGGATGCTGTTTTCGGTTCAGCGCAGGAAGTATACAAGCTCTTCCTTGGGCGGCTGGGCGGGGGTGACGCTGGCAGCCTCCAGCCAGGGGCCGACGCCGTCATAGATGGGATGCTCCTTTGCGCCCACGGTGGCCGTCACGGTCACCCAGCTGCGGTGCTGCAGCGCGGCGGCGTTTTCCGCCGCGCAGATAAAACCGATGAAAGAGATATCCTCGGCGCAGCATGTCATGCCGAAGCGGCCGGGCACAAAGCAGCCCTTGGGCACACGGGGCGTCTGACAGACATAACCCTTGAAGCGCACGGTCTTGCCCATGTATTTGTCCAGGTTGTCCATAGCGTCCAGATACCACAGCCCGAAATCCTCGTCCGCGATGTCTATGACAGGCGCGTCGGTATCAAAGGGCAGCTCATCCACAACGTCGTCGGGGTCCACGCTGCCGTCGGTGCGCTCAAACGCCATCTGGGCGCGGCGGTTCACCATGCGAACGGCGCGGTGCAGGTACGCCTTGTCCGTGGCGTCGGTGCAGCGGTTGAAGATCACCATTTCAGGGTCCTGCAATTTGTCCACGGCAAGCTGGCGCATATTGGTCATATAGGAGGCGAAGGTGGTAGAGTCCGCCAGAAGGATGATCTGGTAGATATCCCAGTCCGTGGGCAGCGCGTCATACAGCGCCTGAAGCGGCCACATACCGTTGTATTCAATGAGCACGCGGTCCACACGGTGTTTTTTCTGGTAGTCTTTTAAAAAAGCGGTGGTCAGGCCGGCCTGCTCCTCCACCGGCAGAAAGCTGACGTTTCCGCCTGCGAACCTTTCGGGGCGGTATTCATTTTCGCCTTCCTCGCACAGCAGCACCAGCGTTTTTTCGCCGGTGTTGAAGCCCGGGTCCTCCAGCGTTTCCTGAATGAAAGCGGTTTTGCCCGCGTCCAAAAAGCCCGTGAACAGATAAACAGGGATACTCATGCTCATGCCTCCCCGCCGAACAGCGTTTTGAGCGCCGCTTCGTTGAGCTGTGCGCCGATAACGCACAGGCGGCCGGTGTAATCGGCGGCGCCCGTGCGGATGTCCTGCTCACCGGGAACATAGTCAAAATGCAGCCAGGTCCCGTCCGCCGCGGGGACGATGCCCTTGGCGCGCAGCACCGCGCCGTAGTCGCCGGAATCCAGAGCCGTCAGGCAGAATGCAACCTCAGCCTCGGTGAATTTGCGGGGCGATTCCATTCCCCAGCTTGTGAACACCTCGTCCGCGTGGTGATGCCCCTCATGGCTGTGATGATGGTGTTCGGCGTGATTATGGCCGTGCCCGTCCCGGCATGTCCCGCAGGTGCAGTCTTCGCCGTGGTGATGCGCTTCTGCGCTGTGACAGCAGTTTCCACCGTGTGCGTGTGCTTCGTCGTGGCAATGCTCATCCCCGTGGTCGTGGCGGTGTTCATCATGCCCATGCTCATGTCGGCACGCCTCGCAGGTACAGCCATCTTCATGGTGATGATGCGTGTGGGCAGTTTCCCCGGCAAGAGCGGTCAGCTCCGCCATCAGGCTGTTTTTCTGTTCCATCGCGTCCAAAAGCTGCGCGCCGGTGAGCGCGTCCCACGGCGTGGTGACGATGGGGGCCTTTTCGTTGTGCCCGCGCAGCAGCGCAACGGCCGCGGCCAGTTTATCCTCCGGCAGGTTCTGCGTGCGGCTCAGAATGATGGCGCTGGCGTGCTCGATCTGGTTGTTGTAAAATTCACCGAAGTTTTTCATATAAATGCGGCATTTGGATGCATCCGCCACGGTGACGAAGCCCGCAAGCTCCACATCGGCATGCAGGGCCTGAACGGCGCGGATGACGTCGGACAGCTTGCCCACGCCGGACGGCTCGATGAGGATACGGTCGGGATGGTATTCGTCCAGTACCTTTTGCAGCGCCGCGCCAAAATCGCCCACCAGGCTGCAGCAGATGCAGCCGGAGTTCATCTCCGTTACTTCGATACCGGCGTCTTTCATAAAGCCGCCGTCGATGCCGATCTCACCGAATTCATTTTCAATGAGCACCAGCTTTTCGCCCTTGTAGGCCGTGGGGATGAGTTTTTTGATGAGCGTGGTCTTGCCCGCGCCCAGGAATCCGGAAAAAATTGTGATTTTTGTCATTGCTGTTACCTCCATGCAAAACGCCGCTGCATCCAGGGCAGCGGCGTGTAACGTACAAATACGGCGGAACGCGGAACGTTCAGCCCTGGCAGCCGAGCTCATCCCAGTCCTGGAAATCGGCCGGGTCCGCGATTTTGGTCGGATCAGTCACGGGCACGGCGGGCGGCGCCTCCACAGGGTTCACATTCGGCACGGGCGCGAGGGCTGCGTCGGGATCGAAAGGACGGTAAGGCGCTTCGGGCGCATCTTCGGCGTCCGTGCCGTCCTCCTGCGGAAATTCGCCCGTTTCAACAGTGTATACTACGTCGTCCAGCGCATCGTCCTGCGGCCAAACCTTCTCGATCAGCTTAACAGCGGCCACGGCGGCGCCGGCCACGAGGCCGATGCCGACCAGTTTGGAAAGAAAGCTCATGATATCCCTCCTTGGGGTGTTGTAAAACCGTCTGCAGACGCTTTTTATACATTATAAGCATCGAGGGCAGATAAATTCATTATACACAAGAGCAGTGTAATTTGCAAGTTGAAATTTTTTAGCACTCGATATAATAGAGTGCTAAAAATTCATATTTTGTTCATAAATTTAGCGAAAATAGTTCACGAACAGCCTTTATAATAAAAATTGTTCCGAAGGGGAACAAAAAAGAACATGTTCCGGCAAAACAACCTGCCTGCGCGCGGGCGCCGGGAAAAATAAAGTACGCACAGAGAAAAGGAGCAGATTATGTTTGACTTGATTCCGTTTGGCCGCAATGAACGCAATTTGTTCAATTATCTCGATAATGTGGAGCGCAGCTTCTGGGATGGCAGCATTTCCAATATGGCACAGTTCCGCTGCGATGTGCAGGACAAAGGCGACAGCTATCTGCTGGAGGCAGAGCTGCCAGGCTTTGAGCGCGAGGACATCGGCATTGATCTGGACGGTACAACGCTTGTTATCACGGCGCGCCACAGCAGCGAGAGCGGAGAAAAGGACAAAGACGGCAACTATCTGCGCCGGGAGCGCAAGTTCGGCTCGTTCAGCCGCAGCTTCGACGTTTCGGGCGTGGATACGGAACACATCAGCGCCGCATACAAAAACGGTGTGCTGGAGCTGACGCTGCCCAAGCAGGCGGCGCAGGTCCCGCAGGCGCGCCGCATCGAGATCGCTGGGGAATAAGCCCTCAAGTACGGCAGAAAAAGGAAGAAAAAGGCCCGTGGGCCGCCGCAGATACGGCGGCCCACGGGCCTTTTTATGAGATGGATGCAGTGCAGGGAAAGCAGCGCGCGCCCCGTCCGGACATTCCAGCGCCCAGATCTGCCTGTCCCGACGGAACACAAGGCAGGTGGCAGCACCCAGCAGTCCCAATAGGAAGAACAGAAGCGCGGCGCCCGAGCCCTTTCCGGCACCGAACAAAACGCACAGCAGGCTTCCGGCCGGGCGGCGGGCCATGAGCGGCTCGAATACCTTGTCCACCAGCAGGCCGCCGGCAAAGTACCCCAGCGGAATGGTGAAGAACTGCAGCGTATTACGCGCAGCAAACACACGCCCCTGCATGGCAATGGGGATGTGGGTGCGCATCAGCACGTCCAGGTTGGCATTCATCAACGGGATGGCGGCCCAGCCCAATACCGCGCCCAGACACCAGACGGGGACGCTGCGGCCGAAGGCAAGAAAAAAGTTTTCCGTACTCATGGCCAGCAGCAGGGTATTGCAAACCGCCCGCACACGGCTTTTGGGCGGCGGCAGCGCCGAGGCGGCGGCACTGCCCAAAAGCAGCGAGGCTCCCGTAGCGGTGTTGACGGCACCCAGAGCAGCCTCGCCGCCGCCTTGGCGGGAAAGCAGCATGGCGGGGAATGCCGCGTTGTAGACCGACGCGGTGAAATTGATGGCGGCGAGGAACAAAATCAGGTGAAGGATGCCCCGCTGTCCCTTTAAGAAGCGCAGCCCCTGCCGGGCACAACAAAGCACGCTCTCTGCACGGGCAGCGCCGGAGGGGGCTGCGGGCAGCTTCATCAGAAACAGCAGCGACAGAAACGCGGCAAAAAAGGTGAACAGATCGAACAAAATGACGGCATGGATGCCGGCCAGCGCCAACAGTGCCGTGGCAAACATCGGCGTCAGCATGTTGATCAGAGAGTTGGCGAGCGAACGAAGGCCGCTGGCTTTCTGGTAATGTCTTTCGGGCGTCAGCAGACTGATGGCTACATCCGCGGCGGGCTGCTGCACGGTGTTCATCAGTCCGTTCAATGCGTTGAGACAGTACAGGTGCCAGATCTCCAGCTGTCCGGCCTGAAGCAGTACCAGCACAGCGACCGTGCACAGTGCAGCAAAGCTGTCACTGGCCAGCATAACGGCCTTTTTGTTCCAACGGTCGCTCAGAGCGCCTGCGAAAATGCTCATCACAACATAGGGCGCATAGGAACATACGGACAAAAGCGCTGTGGTGAGTGCAGAGCCCTGCGCCTGGTAAGACCAGACGATGAGGGCGAAATTCGTCATTGCGCTGCCCAGTGCGGAAAAGGACTGGGTCAGCCATAAGATCAAAAAGCCGCGCAGCTCTCTGATCAGTACTTTGAAAGATCTCATATCGACTTTGCTCCTTTTTGTTTGAAATACTTCAATCCAAAAATGCAAAGTCTGCCGGGTGTGGACCGCTATGCGAACCGCACACCGCCGGGACGAATGCGGGGAAGATGCTCCATGCAGGCTCGTCCTGTCAGACCTTGCATGGAGCGGACGCGATGCAGAGCTTCACCGTGCGTATCCTCCTTTTCTTCACGGAAGGAGCCGTCACAGCCAGGTGACAAGTTCTTCCAGGGATTTGCGTTTTTTGGTGCGCAGCGCATCGTCCGCGCGGGCATAGCCGATGGCGATGATAAGACGCACACGGGCGTTTGTGTTCAGCAGCGCCTGCAGCGTTTTCTCGTCGAACCAGCCCAGGATGCAGGTGGAAAGCCCCAATTCGTGGGCGCGGTAGACGAGCTGGGACACAGCCAGGCCGATGTCCGCGGCGCGGTAGTCCTGGTCTTTCAGCTTTGCGCCCACGGCGGCACTGCGGTTGTAGGGCTGCTCCGCCACGACGATGAACGCGGGACAGTCGCCGGCAAATTTGTTCATACCCAGACTTTGGGTGGCGGCGCCCACAGCACGGGCCGTGCCGTCTACGGCCACATAAAAATGGTATGGCTGGCTGTTGCAGGCGCTGGGCGCAAGGCGCGCGGCTTCCAGCACCTGCGTCAGCACGGCGCGGTCCGGTGTGCGCACAGGGTCAAACGCGCGGCAGCTCTGGCGCGTTTCGGTCATTTTTTTATAGTCCATTCAAAATCCCCCCTGTTTCAGGCTGCAAAAAGCCCCGCGCACAGTACAGGCGGGGCGGTAAGGCGCCGATGGTGCCGCGCGCCCTCCCGTCATGGATGCTCGGCCGTGGCCACCAGATATTTGTAGATCTGCGGCTTGAATTTCTCATACAGGCCAAGGCTTTCGTACAGGCCTTTATAATAGGTGAACAGCTTGGCCTTGGTTTTCACCACGCCTACAAGGTCGATCTGTGTATGAGTGATGCTTTTTTCGTTTTTGACGTAATAATACACCGGGGTATCCACCGCGCAGAAGCGGTGGGCATAGCGGATGTATTCCAAATTGAACAGGAAATCCTCGCTCCAGTTCAGTTCCTCCCGGCACAGCACGCCGTTGTCCCGGATGAGCGCCGTGCGGTACAGCTTATTCCACAGCACGCCGTAGTAGAAGCTGGCCGGTTCGTCCATCAGCTCCCGCGCAAATTCGCGCTGGTCCATCACGTCGCGGCGTTTTAAGAAGCCGTGGCGGGTGGTTTTGCCGCCGTCTACGCGGTAGTAATGCGCGATCACCATGTCCGCACCCGCGTGTTCGGCCCGCTCAATGAGCGTGGCCGTGGCGCCCGGAGCAAGGTAATCGTCGCTGTCCACAAACTGGATGTATTTGCCCTGTGCGGCCGCGATGCCCGTGTTGCGCGCGGCGGAAACGCCCGCGTTTTCCTTGTCGATGACATGGACACGGGGGTCGATGCGTTCGTACATGTGGCAGATGGGGCTGGAAGCGTCCTTGCTGCCGTCGTTGACGAGGAATACCTCGATGTTTCGGTAGGTCTGTTTGCGGACGCTTTCGATGCAGCGCGCAAGGTCCGGCGCCGCGTTGTACACGGGGATGACGATGGATACGAGCGGTTGTTCCAAGGGTGCCTCCTTTGCTGTTTCGGTGTGGATGTGCGGAAAAGAAAACGTTATTTACATCATGGGCTTGTCCAGCGCGGCGGCGCCCGTCCACAGCTTGTGGTAAACGCCGTGCTTTGCCAGCAGCTCTTCGTGGGTGCCCTCTTCCTCGATGCCGTTCTCGCCCAGCACAAGAATGCGGTCCGCGTGCTGGATGGTCGTCAGGCGGTGGGCGATGGTGAGGGTGGTGCGCCCCTGGGCCAGCCGCGCCAGGCTCTGGCCCACCAGGTGTTCGCTTTCATTGTCCAGCGCGCTGGTGGCCTCGTCCAGAATAAGGATGGGCGGGTTTTTCAAAAATACGCGGGCAATGGAGATGCGCTGCTTCTGCCCGCCGGAAAGCTTGACGCCGCGCTCGCCCACATAGGTGTCGTAGCCGCTGTGCAGCGCCGAGATGAACTCGTGCGCGCCGGCCAGCTTTGCGGCCTGCTCCACCTCGGCGCGGGTGGCGTCCGGACGCCCGTAGAGGATGTTTTCGTACACGGTTCCGCTGAACAGATAAACGTCCTGCTGCACGATGCCGATGGCCCTGCGCAGGGATTCCAGCGTTACGGTTTTCACATCGCGGCCGTCGATGCACACATGGCCGGACGTTGCGTCGTAAAAACGGGGAATGAGGTTGCACAGCGTCGTCTTGCCGCCGCCGGACGGCCCTACGAGAGCCAGCTTTTCACCGGGGCGCACATCCAGGCTTAAATCATGCAGTACTTTATTGTGGTCGTCCGGATATTCAAAGCTCACATGCTCGAAGGTGATGCGTCCCTGCACATTTTCCAGGGGCTTTGCGTTCTCGTCGTCGAAGATGTCTACATCCGCGTCCATGATCTCGCAGAAGCGCTCGATGCCTGTCATGCCGCGCTGGAACTGCTCGGCGAATTCGATGATGCGCCGGATGGTGGACAGCAGCGTGGTGACGTACAGCATGTAGGCCACAAGGTCGCCCGGCTCGATCTTGCCGTAGAGCATAAACAGGCCGCCCGCCACGATCACAACAAGGTACATCAGCCCGTCGAACAGGCGTGTGGTGGTGTTGAAGGCGGCCATCCAGCGGTAGGTCTCCTTTTTGATGTCCAGGAAGCGTCCGTTGTCCTGCTCGAATTTTTCGCGCTCAAGGTCCTCGCCGCCGAAGGCCTTCACCACGCGTTCACCCAGCAGGCTGTCCTCGATGCGGGCGTTCAGTTCGCCGATGTGGCGGCGCTGCTTGAGGAATGTGGCGCGCACCATATGGTTAAAGCGCGTGCAGCAGATGACCATAACGGGCACCACCGCAAACACAATGAGCGTGAGCCATACGTTCATGCCCGCGAGGATGATGAATGAGATAACGCCCTTCAGCCCGGCGATGAAAAATTCTTCCGGACAGTGGTGGGCGAATTCCGTTACATCAAACAGGTCGTTGGTGATGCGCCCCATGATCTGGCCCACCTTGGTATTGGCAAAGTAGCTGTCGGACAGCTTTTGCAGGTGGTCAAAGGCGTCTCGACGCATATCCGTTTCAATGCGCGCGCCCATCACATGGCCCGTGTTGGCCATAAAGTAGTTGGCTGCGCCGTCAATGAGCCGAAGCACCAGATAAAGCGCGCCAACGCGGAGGATATAGCTCACCGTCAGGCTGGAAAGGTCGTTTACGCCCATATTGGTGATGGAACGCATGATGAGCGGCAGAACCAGCTCGCACACCGAGGTGAGCGCCGCACAGAACAGATCGAAGCAGAGGATGCCCTTATAGCGGGCCATGTAGGGCCAGAAGCGGCGCAGCAGCGCCGGCGTGGCCATAGAATTTTGCTGTTTTTCCATGATTCTCCTTGTGTTTTCTCCTTTGAATGCCGCGCTCAGCGGCCGAATTCCGTCAGCAGACGCTGGCGTTCGTCCCAGAGCTTTTGGGAAAGGTCCACATAATAGCGGTGGGGATTTTCAAAGCGGGTCACCTCATCCCACAGAGTCGCCACCTGAGCGGCGCAGAAATCCCGGATATCCCGCAGCGGCGGGTTTTCGTACACGCGCTTTCCGTTCACATAAATGGGACGGTTCAGCCGTTCGGCGCGCACGTTGGTAAAGGTGCGCTTTTTCCAGGTCTCCACCGGGTCGAACAAGGTGATGCCGTCCGTCACATCCACGGTCTCGTCCGCCATGGTGATGTAATCGGCCATGGCCTTTCCGGTGTCGTTGTCGTAGATGCGGTACAGGTTTTTCAGGTGCGGGATGGTAGTCTTTTCCGCTGTTTCGCTGATTTTGATCTTCGGAAGATACCGGCCGCCGTCCTTCACAGCGGCCAGCTTGTACACGCCGCCGAACACAGGGTCGCTCTTGCTGGTGATCATATTTTCACCGATGCCGAAGTTCGTCACCTGCGCGCCCTGCAGGATCAGGTCCCGCACCAGATATTCGTCCAGAGAGTTGGACGCGCACACGCCGCAGTCCGGATAGCCTGCCGCATCCAGCATTTTGCGCGCCTTTTTGGAAAGGTACGCAATGTCGCCGGAATCGATGCGTACGCCCTTGGGACGGATGCCCAGAGGCTTGAGTACTTCGTCGAACACGCGGATGGCATTGGGCACACCGCTCTTCACCACGCTGTAAGTATCCACCAGCAGCGTGCAGTTGTCGGGGTAAAGCTCGGCGTACCGCTTGAAGGCCTCGTATTCGCTGGGGAACATCTGCACCCAGCTATGGGCCATGGTACCCAGCGCGGGAATGCCGAACTGCCTGTCCGCCATGACGCAGGCGGTGCCTACCACGCCGCCGATGTACGCTGCGCGCGCGCCCAGCACGGCGGCGTCGTACCCCTGTGCCCGCCGGGAGCCGAACTCCATCACCGGGCGGCCCTGCGCCGCACGGACAATGCGGTTCGTCTTGGTGGCGATCAGGCTTTGATGGTTGAAGGTGACCAGAAGCAGCGTCTCGATGAGTTGGGCCTCGATGGCCGGGCCCTCCACGATGACGATGGGCTCGTGGGGGAAAATGGGCGTGCCTTCGGCCACAGCCCAGATATTGCAGTGGAATTCAAAGCGGCGCAGATAGTCGAGGAACTGCTCGGAGAAGCAGCCCTTGCCCCGCAGGTATTCGATGTCCTCTTCGCTGAAGTGAAGGTTATCCACTACCTCACAGAACTGCTCCAGGCCCGCGGCAATGGCAAAGCCGCCGCCGTCGGGTATCTTGCGGAAGAACATGTCGAACACGCCCACCTTGTCGGTGTAGCCTTCTTCGAAATAGCCGGCCGCCATGGTCAGCTCGTAGAAATCCATCAGAAGTGTCAGGTTGCGTGCGTCGTTGATATTTGTCATCACAGATTCCGGCTTTCTTTATTGTATTTGCTGCATTTATTTCAAAAACAAAAAGGGGCGTCAGTCCTCGCCCGGCGGGCCGAAGGTGAAATCGTCTTCGAGGAAGCCGAGGTCAAGCTCGTCCGGTCCGGAGCTGGGGGGACGGGAGGCGGAGGGCTTTCCCGCAGGAGGCGGAACGCCGCGCCCGGCTGAGGGAGGCCGGCCGGGCCGCGGAGCGCGGGGCGCATTGCCCGGGCCGCCCGCGCGGCGGGCGCGCTGCCGCTTCTGCCGGTTGTACATCCAGAACGTCAGCAGGCCGTATCCCACAAGAAAGATGGCCGTCAGGATACATACCACACGGAAATAAAGCCCGCCGAAGAATGCCTGCACGCGTGACACCGCATACAAAAAACCGTTCCGGGCCACGTCCTGCCCTGCAATGAGATCCACGGTGCCGACCAGCGCGCCGTTCAGCGTCAGCGTCACGGTGCCGACCTTGTCTCCCATGGCAATGGGAGCGTCCACGCTTTCGGGCACATCGAAGGTTTTTTCCAGCAGCTCGTCGCTGTCGTTGGGAAGCACGGTCTTAAGGTCGCCGGCGGGGTAGAGCATCAGCGTGTCCGCTTCAGAGGAATAATTCACCTTGACCTCCGTCACGGGCGAACCGGTGTCGATGGAAGGCTTGATGGAGTAATTGGCGAACAGCCAGTCGTAGATGGTGGCGGTGTCATGAAACGAATAAGCATAGCCGTCCTCGGCCGCGTCCCACGGCGCGCCCAGCACCACACCGATGTATGTCTCGCCTTTGTCGTTGACGGCGGCGGAGGCAAAGTTGCGGCCCGCGTCATGGGTAGACCCCGTTTTGACGCCTTTGATATAGGAACGATACACCGTGGAAGACGGCTTGATCATAGCATTTAAGCTAAGAATATTATATGGTTCATTGTGACTTTCGGCCGCGGGCATCTGATGGGCCGCCGTGCCCACGACGGTGCGGAAGACCTCGTGCTTCCAGCATTCCTGCGTGATGAGCGCAATGTCGTGGGCGGAGGAATAGTTGCCTTCATCCATATCCACAAGCCCGTTGGTGCTGGTGAAATTGGTGTTGGTGCAGCCCAGCGCGGCCGCGCGGGCGTTCATCAGCGCGTAAAAGTTGTTCAGGTTGCCGTTGCCCAGGTAATACCCCACGGCCTCGGCGGCCTCGTTGGCGCTTGGCAGCATCATCGCGTACAGCATGTTCAGCGCGCTCACATGTTCGCCCGGGCGGATGTCGGCGTGGGAGGCGCGCACTGTGGGGTCAATGATGGCTCCCGTATATAAATCGCGGTTTGCTTCGATCATGGTGCTTTCCAGGTCGCTCACATTTTCCATCAGCAGCAGCGCGGTCATCAATTTGGTCAGGCTGGCCACGCTTCGCTGCTCGTCCGCGTTTTGTTCAAATACCACGATGCCCGTGTCCAGGTTGACGAAATAAGCCGACTGCGCCGTGATGGACGTACCTTCGGGGAGCTCGTACCCGGCGGCAAAGGCGCGCGGCGAAAGAAAAATAACGATAAGAAACAGGGCTGCAAGCCCGGCAGCGCATTTTTTCATATGGAAATTCCTCGCAGAAAATGTTAAGATAAAAGAAACACCTGCATAGTATGACCCGGCAGGCGTGAAAAAAGGCTGTTCATACTTTAGATTATAGCAGATTGGCACGAAAATGAAAAGGATTTTTGCCGCCGCGCGCGTTCTGCGCGCGCGGAGCGAAATACAAACGGGAGGGTAAAACTATGGAGATCAAACGCAACGGGGCAAACGGCCGCCGCGCGCAGAGCGTGTCGTATAACGGCATCCTGTACACCAGCGGCATCACCACCACAGACCTGGACGCCGATATCACGGGCCAGACGCAGGACGTCATCCACATCATCGACAACATTCTGGCGCGCAACGGCATTGACAAAACGCGGGTGCTCACAGCTGCCATCACGCTGGCGGACATGGCCGATTACGGCGCGTTCAACGCCGTGTGGGACGCCTGGGTCGTGGACGGCTATGAACCGGCGCGCAGCGTCACGGGCGGCCAGCTGGCCGTGCCGGAATACAAAATTAAAATTTCGGTGACGGCGGCGCTTTGAGCCCGCCGGAAGGGGGCGTACCGCATGAGCAAATACGTCATGGCCCTCGACCAGGGCACGACGTCCAGCCGCGCCATTATTTTTGACGAGCACCAGAACATCGTCAACATGGCACAGAAGGAATTTACACAGCATTATCCCAAAGCGGGCTGGGTGGAGCACGACCCGCTGGAGATCTATGCCTCCCAGTACGGCGTGCTGGTGGAGGTGCTGGCCCGCAGCGGCATGGAGGCGGGCGAGATCTCGGCCATCGGCATCACCAACCAGCGCGAGACGACCATCGTCTGGGACAAAAACACCGGCCGTCCGGTGTACAATGCCATCGTGTGGCAGTGCCGCCGCACGTCCGATTTCTGCACGAATCTTGTGGAGCGGGGCTATGCGGACGAGATCAGGGCCAAAACAGGCCTGCTCATCGACGCATATTTCAGCGCGACAAAAATCAAGTGGATCTTGGACAATGTGGAAGGCGCACGTGAGCGGGCCGAGCGGGGCGAACTTTTATTCGGCACCGTGGACACCTGGCTTATCTGGAAGCTGACGGGCGGCGCAGCCCATGTGACGGACGTCACCAACGCCTCGCGCACGATGCTGTTCAACATCCATACGCTGGAATGGGACAAGGATATCTGTGCGCTGCTCGACATTCCCATGTGCATGCTGCCCAAAGTTTGCGATTCCAGCATGGTGTACGGTGCGGCGCGCATCGGCGGGGCCGAAATACCCATCGCGGGCGCGGCGGGCGACCAGCAGGCCGCCCTGTTCGGCCAGACATGCTTTGCGCGGGGCGATGTGAAAAATACATACGGCACGGGCTGCTTTATGCTGATGAACACAGGGGACACACCTGTGGAGAGCAAAAACGGCCTGCTCACCACCGTGGCTGTCGGCCTGAACGGGAAGGCGACCTATGCGCTGGAGGGCAGTGTGTTCGTGGGCGGGGCGGTCATCCAATGGCTGCGGGACGAGCTGAAGCTCATCAACGAGAGCGCCGACAGCGAGTATTTCGCAAACAAAGTGAAGGACAGCGCGGGCGTGTATGTGGTGCCCGCGTTCACCGGGCTGGGCGCGCCGTACTGGGATATGTACGCCCGGGGCGCCATCCTGGGGCTGACGCGGGGCGCCGGGCGCAACCATATCATCCGCGCGGCGCTGGAGGGCATCGCCTACCAGACGCTGGATGTGCTGAAAGCCATGCAGGCGGACAGCGGCGTGCAGTTCAAAGAACTGAAGGTGGACGGCGGCGCTTCGGCAAATAACCTGCTGATGCAGTTCCAGGCCGACATTGCGGGCGTGACGGTACGCCGTCCGATGATCCGCGAGACCACGGCTCTGGGCGCGGCATATCTGGCGGGCCTGGCCACAGGCGTCTGGCGCGACCTGAACGACATCAAGGGCCAGTGGACGCTGGACAAGCTGTACGAGCCGCAGATGGAAGCGGCCCGTGCGCGGGAGCTGGTGGACGGCTGGCACAAGGCCGTGGAGCGCGCCCGAGGCTGGGCGTAACGCGGCCGGGAAGCCGCGCTGCCGTTACAATAAAATCAATGCGGACAAAAGCAGCCGCGGCGGGGAGACTCGCCGCGGCTGTTTTTGTTGTACGAAAATTTATTTCCAAGGCCTCTTCCCGGCAAAAAAACAGCCCGGACCCGTTTCAGGGCGCGCAAAGAAAGAACCGTGCGCTGCGCTGAGTATCAAAACGCGGCTGTTCTGCATGTACTGTACTATCACGGCTGAACAGACGGTATGCGGCGCCGGGTGTCCGGCGCGCCGTTACAGCCGGCATGCCGCGGCGGGGCGCGCCGACGCGGCGGGAGAGGGGGAGTGCGCCATGGAGATTTTGCGCGTAGAGGACGTCGGCCACAAATACCAGGCTGAAAACGGGGAAGTCACAGCCTTCGAGCACATCAGCTTCACTGTACAGAAGGGGGAGTTTATGAGCATCGTGGGGCCGTCCGGCTGCGGAAAAAGCACGCTGCTTTCCATCATTGCCGGGCTGCTGCCGCCCACTTCCGGGCGGGTCTATGTGGACGGAGAGGTAGTCACAGGCATTTCAAGGCACATCGGCTATATGCTGCAGCGCGACAATTTGCTGGAGTGGCGCACCATTTTAAGCAATGTGCTGTTCGGGCTGGAGATCCGAGGCGCCAAAACGCCGCAGAACGTGGCCCGCGCCCGGGAGCTGCTCAAAACCTACGGCCTGTATGAATTCCGCCACAAATACCCGCGCCAGCTTTCCGGCGGCATGCGCCAGCGCGTGGCGCTCATCCGCACACTGGCCACAGGGCCGGATATCCTGCTGCTGGACGAGGCGTTTTCGGCGCTGGATTATCAGACGCGCCTGAACGTCACCGACGATGTATACCGCATTTTGAAGCGGGAGCAGGTTACCACGCTGATGGTCACGCATGATATCCCGGAGAGCATCAGCATGGGGGATAAGATACTCGTCCTTTCCGCGCGGCCCGCGCAGGTAAAGGAGATCCTGTCCGTGGACTTCGGGCCGGGGCGCTCGCCGCTCTCGTGCCGGGCCAACCGGCAGTTCGGCCCTTACTTCGACCATATATGGAAAGAGCTGAGTACCGATGAAAAAAGCTAGACCGACGAACCCGCCCGCCGTCTCGCGCGAGCGCACGCTGTATCTGCGCCGCAAAAGGCGGCGCACCCATCTGGTGCACGCGTGCCAGATCGGCTTTCTTGTGTTCTTTTTTGCCCAATGGGAGATATCCGCCCGGCTGGGGTGGATCGACAGCTTTATCCTCAGCCAGCCATCGCGCATCCTGGAAACGCTGCGCAACATGTCCCAGAACCATTTGATGATGCATGTGGGCGTGACGCTGTATGAAACGCTGACGGGCTTTGTGCTGGGCGTGCTGCTGGGCGTGGCCATCGCCGTCGTGCTGTGGTGGTCCGGCTTTGTGTCCCGCGTGGCGGAGCCTTATCTGGTAGTGCTCAACAGCCTGCCCAAGATCGCGCTGGGGCCTGTTATCATCATCGTCGTAGGCGCGGGCACCGAGGCCATCATTTTCATGGCGCTGGCCATTTCCCTCATCGTCACGGTGCTGGAGATGCTGGCGGGCTTCCGTGCCACCAACCCGGAAAGCATTAAAATGGCGCGCACCTTCGGCGCCACAAAGCGCCAGGTATTCACCAAGATCGTATTTCCGTCCAATATCAACACATTGTTTAATTCATTGAAAATCAACATCGGGTTATCACTGGTGGGCGTTATTGCGGGCGAGTTCCTCGTCAGCAAGGCCGGACTGGGGTATCTGATCGTATACGGCGGGCAGGTGTTTCAACTGGACCTCGTGATGTCCAGCGTGCTCATTTTGTCCGTGATGGCGGCGCTGATGTACCAGAGCGTGGTGCTGCTGCAAAAATTCGTGAGCCGTTGGTTCGGGGGCTGACGGCAGGCGGAACAGGGGGAATAAGCGCGGCGAAAAGCGCCGGGCTTACCAATAAAGAAAGGGTGGTAATAAATGAAAAAAGGTTTGGCGCTTCTCCTGTGTGTGTGTCTGGCGCTGACGGCTCTGGCGGGCTGCAGCGGCAAGACAAAGGAAATGCAAAAGGTGACGGTGTGCGAGGTGACGCATTCCATTTTCTATGCGCCGCAGTATGTGGCGCTGGCAAAGGGCTTCTTCGCGGACGAGGGGCTGGACGTGGAGCTTTCCAACGGCGGCGGCGCGGACAAAGTGATGAGCGCGGTGCTTTCCGGCAACGTGGACATCGGCTTTGCGGGGCCGGAGGCCAGCATCTATGTATACAACGAGGGCAAAGAGGACTACACCGAGGTGTTTGCGCAGGTAACGAAATGCGACGGCAGCTTTTTGGTGGGGCGCGAAAAGGACGCCAGCTTTACCTGGGATAAGCTGGCGGGCAAGCACATCCTGCCGGGCCGCAAGGGCGGCGTGCCGTATATGGCGTTTGAGTATGCCATCCGCAAAAACGGCATGGACCCGGCGTCCGACCTGCTGCTGGACAACAGCATCCAGTTCGACAACATGACGGGTGCGTTTTTGGGCGGCACAGGCGACTATGTGACGATGTTCGAGCCGACGGCATCCTCCGTGGAAGCCGAGGGCAAGGGCTACATCGTGGCGGCTGTGGGCGAGGAAGCGGGAGAGATGCCCTACACCGCGTATTTTGCCAAAAAGAGCTTTATCGAAAAAAACGCGGATATGATCCAGCGCTTTACCAATGCCGTATACAAGGGCCAGAAATGGGTGGCGGAGCATTCCGCCGCCGAAATCGCGGAAGTGGTCAAAGACAGCTTCCCGGACACCGATATTGCCCTGCTGACCAGCGCTGTCCAGCGCTACAAGGACATCGGCGCGTACAGCACGGACCCGGTGCTCACGCAGGAGAGCTTCGATTTGCTGCAAACGGTGATGACAGCCGCAGGCGAACTGGAGAAAACAGCGCCGCACGACGTGATCGTAAACAATACCTTTGCGGAAAAGGCGATGCAGTAAAGCGATACGACACAATAAAAAAGCGTCCCGCCAAAGGCGCGTTGACGCAAGAAAACATCGGTTTTGGGCTGACGGTTTTGGCGCACAGCGTACTCAAAAAGCCTGGCAATCCACAAAGGATTGCCAGGCTTTTTTCGCGCACTGTACATCCAAAACCGCCGGGCCAAAACTGCGCAGCACCCTTGAAACGGGAATTTTCGATGCAGAGCAAGGAAAATTGCCGCAGGCACCCTTTGTGGTTGTCAAGGCGATTTGACGAAGCTATGCGCGGAAATTCCCGCTTCAAGGACGATGTTTTCTTGCGCCAACACGCCTAATACAGGCGGGGCGCTTTTTGCTGCGGCGGGTTGAGAAGATCAGGCTTTGCTTGCGGCGTTCGCGGCGGCAAGGCAGGCCCCGCACAGCCAGCGCCTGCCGCCCAGGGAAACAAGGTCCTGCGCGCCGCCACATGCACAGCACTGCGGGCGCGGATGGTTTTGGGCGCGCAGCAGCAGAGCATCCTGCGCGGGCAAGGCTTCCGCCTCCAGCACTTCGTCCGACGTCCAGCCCAGCAAACTGAACGCTTCCCGGGGCAGCACCACGCGATGCAAAGAATCCACGCGGCGGTCTTTCCAAAGGTTCATATATAAGCACCACCTTTTGTTTTCTTTTATCCTAACAAAAACAGCTTAAATAGTCAATCTATAAATATATTATTTTATAACACACTATTTTAATAACGACTATTTGTGCGTTTTACTATGCCATACAATAGAGTATAAAAGATACAACAAGAAATGAGAAATAAGCATGTTGCAATTTAACGTTCAAGCACTTTTAGACAAAAAAGATAAAACAAGATACTGGCTTGTAAAACAGATGGGAACGGACTATGCGACCGTGAACAAAATCTGCGACAACGCCAGCAAATCTGTGCGTATCGACACGCTGGAGCGTCTGATGAAAGCGCTGGACTGCGAAGTGCAGGACCTGTTTACCGAAGAATGAACATCAGCCGCTCGGGCGGCAAAACGCCTGTGCTTTCGTGCAAAACAAAAAAGGGCCGCACGGTGTTAACCGTGCGGCCCTTTGTATGCCGGTAAAATCAGTCGCTCACGTAGGGCAGCAGCGCAACATGGCGCGCACGCTTGATGGCGACGGTCAGCTCACGCTGATGGAAAGCGCAGGTACCGGTAACGCGGCGGGGAATGATCTTCGCGCGCTCGGAAATGTACTTGCGCAGGCGGGGGATGTCTTTATAGTCAATGTGGTCGATACGGTCCACGCAGAAGCTGCAAACCTTCTTGCGGCGTCCACGGGGGCGGCCACCACGGCTATCCTGACGGTCTCTGTCGAAAGGCATGGTGTTTTCCTCCTTGTCTCAAAGTAGCGGAAGGGGCGCGCCGGGCACGTCCGCCTCCTTAAAACGGTAGATCTTCGTTGTCGTCGATCACGGCGAAATCGTCGGCGCTGCCGGCCGCATAGCTGACGGGCTCTGCGGGCGCGGGACGCGCGGCGGGAGCCTGCATGGGCGCGGGCGCGCCGTAGCCGCCCTGGCCGCCGGTGCTGCCGCTCTTTTCGCCGGTAAAGTGGACGTTGTTCGCAACGACCTCAAACGCATAGCGCTTGTTGCCGGTTTTGTCCTCATACGTGCGCGTCTGGATGGAACCGTCCACGGCGATGAGGTTGCCTTTGTGGAAATACTTGCAAACAAATTCCGCAGTCTGGCGCCAGACCACGATGTCGATAAAGTCTGCTTTGCGCTCTTCACCGGCACGCACAAAGCTGCGGTCCACCGCGATACGGAACGTGCATGTCGCAACGCCGTTCGGGGTGTGGCGCAGTTCGGGGTCCGCTACAAGGCGGCCCATCAAAGCTACAACATTCAGCATTATTTTGCCTCCGTTTCAGCTTTCGCGGGAACGGCTTCTTCTTTCGCCACGATCATGGAACGCAGCACGCCGTCGGTGATCTTGTAGACACGGTCGAGCTCGGCGGGGAAGTCGGCTTCACTCGTGAAGTTGATCAGAGTGTAAACGCCTTCGTTCTCCTTGTTGATCGGGTATGCAAGGCGACGCTTGCCCCAATCCTCGACAGAATCGATCGTACCATTCGCTTCGATGAGGGATTTGAACTTGCCGACCAGCGCGGCCGTAGCTTCCTCGTCGAGAGTAGCGGTGGTAACCAGCATTGTTTCATACTTTGCCATTTCTGTGCACCTCCTTTTGGACGTAAGGCCCCCGAAGGGGCAAGGATTACCTGCCTGTTCACGGCAAGCAATTAATTATACAATAAAAACACCGTGCCCGTCAAGCATATTGTGGACAGGCACGGCATTTTTTATGACTTGGTTTGTAAAGAACAGCCGCGGGCTGTTTTCGGCTCTGCGGCCGTTCCGGAGCCGTAACCGCTGAAATGCGTTTTGCGGCGCGGAACAATAAGAACTTTTGTCCTTGTGCCTTCAGCGCCCTACAGCGTTTTGGAAAGTTCTTTCAGGTAAGCGCGGAACGCCGGGCCGATCTCCGGATGCTTCAGCGCGGTCTCCACCTGGGCCTCCATCACGCCCAGCTTGTTGCCCATGTCGTAGCGTTTCCCGGTGAAATCAACGCCCGTCATGCCGCCGGTGCGCGCCAGCACGGCCATGGCGTCCGTAAGCTGGATCTCGCCGCCCGCGCCGGGCTGCGTCTTCTCGAGGATGCCGTAAATCTCCGGTGTAAGCAGGCAGCGTCCCAGGATGGAGAACAGGCTGAATTCCTGTCCGGGCGCAGGCTTCTCGATCATGTCGGTGATGTTGTACAGGTTGCCCGAAAGATGGTCCAACTTCATGGAGGAGTATTTCACGATATCGGCGGGAGAGACCTCCTTAATGCCCACGCAGGCCTTTCGGTACTGCGCGTAAGCGCGGCAGAGCTGCGCAGCTACAGGGTCCTCGCCCATGATGACGTCGTCGCCGTACAAAACGACAAAGGGTTCATCCTGCGTGAAGGGACGCGCTTTCAGAATGGCGTGACCCAGCCCCTTTGTCTCTTTTTGGCGCAGAAAAAAGATGTCCGCCAGGCCCGCGATGAAGCGTACGTCCTCCAGCATCTTTTCCTTGCCGGGTTTCGCAAGGCCGGCCTCCAGCTCGGGGGCGCGGTCGAAATGGTCTTCCATGATGCCCTTGCCGCGGCCGGTGATGATGAGGATCTCCTCGATGCCGGCGGCGACGGCCTCCTCCACGATGTACTGGATGGCAGGCTTGTCCACAATGGGGAGCATCTCCTTGGGCATGGCCTTTGTGGCGGGCAGCACGCGGGTGCCCAGGCCTGCCGCGGGGATGACGGCTTTACGGATCTTCTGCATGGGAAACATTCTCCTTTGATAGTTTCTTTTTTACAGCCCTACAGGGCGGGGAAAACATGAGCCGAGACTTCCTCCTCCACAAAATGAACGGCGGATTCATTCCAGTGTTTTTGATACACCCGGCTGCCGTTGCCATCCAGGTTCAGCTGGTAAAGGCGGAAAGTGACCAAGAGATCCTTAGGCTGCCATTGCTCTTCATAAGAATACTGGTACTTCATCCCGATTTGCCGCATCACGCCGCCGCTTCGGGGATTGTTGACATCGTGCGTGGCCGTGATATAGGGCAGCCCGTCCCGCTTTACTTGTGCGGTGACGGCCCTTCCGGCCTCGGTAGCGATTCCCTGATGCCAGAATTCCGCGCGCAGGCCATAGCCGAAATCGTGGGGCTCGGCCATATCTACCTTGACATATCCGATGGGTCGGTTGCCGCGCTTCAGGCAGATAGCGTAGGCATAGGCCTGTGGCTCCGCGTAAAGGGATGCGTAGCGGTCTTCAAAGAATTTTCGAGCCTCATCCATGCTTTGCAGGGGAAACCAGGGCAGAAACCGGTTCACATCCGGATCGCGGTATATTTGATACAGGGCCTCCAGGTCATTCTCCGTGAATTTGCGCAGGATCAGGCGTTCGGTCTCCAGTGTGGGAGTATTGCTCAATTTGTTCCTCCCTTTTGCCCGAAGGGGATTTTAGTAAAGATAAAAGGCGGACATCAGGCGATCCGGTCCGATCCATGCGGAAAACGCAAAGCTGCACACCAGCAGCAGCACGCCCACCAGGACCACGGCCACACGGGACGGCCCGCCGCGGCGTTCCAGCTCGGTGCGGTAGCGGTCGTCGTCGGTGCTGTCGTCCTTCATGGCGCGCATCCGCCTGGCCGCGCTCTGGCGGAACAGGTAAAAACCGAACAGGCACGAGGCGATGCGAACGCCCCAGTTCAGAAGCCCGCACACTGTGATGAGTGTGGAGAGCGCCGAGGCGGAGAGAGGCAAAGCCGTGGCGATGCCCAGCGCAGCCATGAGCGAAAGGAGGGACGGGATGCTTACGATAAGGGACACCGCCAGCGCCAGCGCGCCCCAGCCCCACATTTTGCGGTAGAAGAAATAAAACTCCGGGATGAACAGCGCGCTCCAGCAAAAGCTGGTCTTGCGCCCGCTTTCATCCATGCGCTGGAACTGATACAGATAATACGGCGCGGAATTGCCGATGTACTTCATCCAGTCCTGCGTGGAGATGCCGTCGTATTCCTTGGCCAGATGGAGCTGCGTCATCACGTCGCCGGTGGCGTATTGCGCGCCTGGCCCGCCGAAGCCGCCGGGCATGCCCGTGCCGCTCATACCCGGCTCGGCATACTGTGGGCTGCTCTGCGCGGCCTGGGGCGGTACGCCCCCGCGCATGGGCTGGCCGCACCGTTCGCAGAACAGCGTGTCGGGCGGGTTCTGTGCATGGCACACAGGGCAGATCGGCCCGTTGGCATTTACGTCGGGCTTGGCCTCCGGCGGCACGTACTCAAAGCCCTTGCCGTGCTTGGCGCTGAACACGCACCGGCCCTCCGCGGCATAGCATTCCCGGTGATAGGGCGCACCGCATTCCGGGCAGATGACGATGTCGTCTCCCTCTTTCAATACTTTATGGCAGGATGCGCATTTGCAGCCTTTGTAATCCATCATGCAGGGGTTCCTCCAAATTTTCCTATATATCCCTATCTTACTCCAAACAGGCCGTGAAAGTAAAGGGCAAAGCGCCTTTACAAGCGGCTTTGTTTCAATTATAATAGAAAAATATGAACAAATGCCATACTGCGGGAAAATAAAGTGAGGATTCTATGGTAATTTTAGATGAAGTAAAGCGCCGCCTTTCCGAGCTGGCGCCGGAAGTAACGGATCTGCACGACGCGCTGGCCATCGAGCGCAGCAGGATGCGTCTGGAGGAGCTGGAGCAGAAGAGCGCCAGCCCGGAGTTTTACGACGACGCGGCAGCGTCCGGCGCGGTGTTTGCCGAGATGGGCGAGCTGAAGGACAGGCTGGAGCAGTACGCCGCTTTGCAGACCATGCTGGAGGATGCCGAAACGCTGCTGGAAATGTGTGCGGAAGACGACGACCCCGCCCTGGCGGAGGAGGCCGACGCGGCCGTGAACAGCCTGGACGCCAAGGTGGAGGAGCTGCGCCTTGTGACGCTGCTGAATGGAGAATATGACGCGAACAATGCCATCCTGACCTTCCATGCGGGCGCGGGCGGCACAGAGGCTCAGGACTGGGTGGAGATGCTGTACCGCATGTACACGCGCTTTGCCGCACGCCACAACTGGACCGTGAAGGTGCTGGACTATCTGGAGGGCGACGAGGCGGGCATCAAGTCCGCGTCCATTCTGGTGGAGGGGCACAACGCCTACGGTTTTTTGCGCAGCGAAAACGGCGTGCACCGCCTGGTGCGTGTTTCGCCCTTCGATGCCTCCGGGCGCCGCCATACCAGCTTTGCCTCGCTGGAGGTCATGCCGGAGCTGGACGACGCCATCACTGTGGAGATCAAGCCGGAGGACATCAAAATGGAGGTGTTCCGCTCCTCCGGCGCGGGCGGACAGCACATCAACAAGACAAGCAGCGCCGTGCGTCTCATCCATATTCCTACGGGCATCGTGGTGAGCTGTCAGAACGAGCGCAGCCAGTTCCAGAACCGCGACATGTGTATGAAGATGCTGGCCGCGAAGCTGTATCAGATCAAAGAGCGCGAGCATCTGGACAAAATCAGTGATATCAAAGGCGTGCAGAACGCCATCGCTTGGGGCAGCCAGATCCGCAGCTATGTATTCATGCCCTATACGCTGGTCAAGGATCACCGCACAGGCTTTGAAAACGGCAACGTCAACGGCGTGATGGACGGAGATCTGGACGGCTTCATCAACGCATATCTGAAAATGTCCAGCAAGGGCGAGCTGTAAGCGTGCCGCGGCTGAAAAACAGCAGTATTCATAGATGTGGATAGAGAAAAGCGCCCTGTTTTCCTCACTTGGAAAACAGGGCGCTTTTGAAAGCTGTTTTTTGCCGCCGCCTTATGCGGCCGTGAATGGGCAATGGGAGGAAGCGTCAGGAAGGGAGCTGTGCACCGCACTGCGTACAGAATTTTGCCTGCGCACTGTACGGCGCGCCGCAGAACTGGCAATACCGGATTGCCGGCGGCTGAGGGTCGGGTTGAGCCGTGGAGGGCGGCACTGCGTCAGGTGCGAAAACAGGCCGCGGCGTGGGGGTGGGCACGGGCTGCGCAATGGGCTGGGCCGTAGGCTGCTGGGCAGCTGCCGGGTATGGTGTATAAGATGTGGCGGCCGCCGCGGAAAATGCGGTTTGGTATGCTTTGCGGATGGAAGACAGCATGGCCGAAACCTCCGGAACGGAGACGCGAGACGGATCAAGCGCGCGCACGACCTCACAAGCGATGGCGTCCAGCGGCGGCTCCATTTCGCGCCGGAGGAACGCGGCGTGATACAAATCATACTGACGCAGCGCATTGGAATAAATCGTTTCGCTGTGCCCGAGAAATACGGGAATACGTTCCAATACCAACGGATATGCGTTCATTAAATTGGCGCTTTCCGGTAAACCGCATACATAAGCGGCGGCGGGGTAAAGGATAACCGCCTGAACGTGTTGAGCGGGCATATAGGCAAAGCTGCTTGCGGCGTGCGCCCCGCTGACGGCGTCCAGCAAAAAAAGGACCTTTTGCTCGTATGCGGCAAGAAACTGCTGGTTTTCGTTATCGTTCCAGATGAAATAGTACTTCAAGCGGGCGGATTTACTAAAGTAGACGCACCATGCGGTGAAAACCAATGCCCAGCTGATGAGCTGTACAAATGTGAGGGGAACATCCGCGCCGGGAAGAAAGAACATTCGAAAATACAAGAAAATATTGACAGCGCCGATTGCATAGTAAAAATAGCAGAATTCCCGCCGCCGTGTTCCCAAAAATATAAGCATAAGAACTTGCAGCACAATAACCAGCAAGGTGAAGAAAACCCATAGGGATGCGCCCGAACGGAGGAACGAGAGGGTCGAGTTGAGGTTGCTGAACATACCCAAAACCTGCGTGACGATAAAAAATATCATCCAGCCGCTTAATTTTCTGTATTCCGGCGGTGTGGTATCGTGATATTGCGTTTGATTCTGCACACATTCCACCCCGTTTTTTCGGCCGCAGTACTGCGCGGGCAAGAATGCGGCACAATCTATGAATTAACTGTATAATAAAGCACGAATTTTGTCAATCCAACGGGTGATCAAACACTGCGCCTTTCTGCGTACAGGCGGAACAATAAAATATAGCAGCCGCGCTGCTGTTTTCTATGCACATCCGGGCACTTTGTACCCAGATGCTTGAGGTCTTAAGACCGTGGGCCGGGACGGTCCACCTAGCCGCTTCTTATAGCTTTGCTGTGCAAAGCTATAAAAAAACACGGCCGCCTCTGTTCCCAGGGCGGCCGTGTCCGTTTTTCAGATATGACGGATCTTTTTGTTGTACAGGCTGCGGTAGAATACCACTGCCAGCGTTACGGAGGCGACCTCCGCAATGAGGAAGCTGAACCACACGGCGTCCAGCCCGCCGAGCTTGGCAAGCACAAAAGCGCAGGGCAAAAGCAGCAGCAGCTGGCGCACCGCGCTCATGACCAGGCTGAGCATGCCGTCGCCCAGTGCCTGGAATACACTGGAAAACACGATGGCCACGCCCGCGAAGCAAAAGCTGACGGAGATGATGCGCAGGGCGGGAATGCCGATGGAGAGCATCGTGTCCGATGCGCTGAACAGGCTCAGCAGCGGGCCGGGCGCCACCTGGAAGATCACTGTGCCCAGCGCCATGATGGCGGTCGTCATCAGCAGCGAGAGCCGCGTAGCCTGCTCAATGCGCTGGCTGCTGCGCGCGCCATAGTTGTAGCCCACGATGGGCACCAACGCGTTGGTGACGCCGAACACGGGCATGAACACAAAGCTCTGCAGCTTGAAATACACGCCGAACACGGAAACAGCCGTCTCGGTGAAAGCGATGAGGATTTTGTTCATGCCGAAAGTCATCACGCTGCCGATGCTCTGCATGATGATGGAGGGCAGGCCCACCTGATAGATGCCCTTGATGGAGTGCCAGTCCGGCCGGAAGCGGCGGAAGTTGAGACGCACCTCATGGTTTTTCACATGGTTGATGCCGATGCCTACGGCCATGCCGCAGAACTGGCCGATGACCGTGGCCCAGGCCGCGCCTGCCACCCCCATGGCCGGCAGGCCCAGCCAGCCGAAAATAAAGACAGGGTCCAGGATGATGTTCACCACGGCGCCCGTCATCTGGCTGATCATCTGGTATACCGTCTTGCCCGTTACCTGCAGCACGCGCTCCATGGTCACGGACATGAACAGCCCGAGGGAGAACACGGTAACGATCCACATGTAGTCCGTGCCGCCCGCGAGGATCTCGGCGTTCTGTGTGAACGCTCCCATAAACAGGCCGCTGCACGCCGCGCCGAACACCGCAAAAACAGCCCAGCTCAGCACGGTGACGAAGATGCCGTTTTCCGCCACTTTATTGGCGGCTTCAAAGTTTTTTTCACCCAAACGGCGGGACAAAAGCGCGTTGATGCCCACGGCGGTGCCCACGGACACCGCGATCATCAGGTTCTGCACCGGAAAGGCCAGGCTCACGCTGGTCAGTGCGTTTTCGCTCACCATCGAGACGAACACGCTGTCCACCACGTTGTACAGCGCCTGCACCAGCATGCTGAGCATGATGGGGAACGCCATGCTCGGCAGCAGCCTGTTGATGGGCTGCGTGCCCATGATATTCTCTCTTCTTTCTTCCATTTTTCACGATTCTCCTGTCTTTTTTACAATACCTTACTATTCTAACATACAATATAATAGAAGAAAACGGGGAACAATGCCGGAATGGCAGCGTTCCCCGTTGCAGTATGTGCGCTTTTTGTACAAAAATCCTGGTGAAATTTTTCACCAATATTCCGTCATTTGTCCATGAGCCGGATATCGGTGCCGCAGAAGCACAGTGTTTCGCAGCTGCCCAGCAGGCGGGAAACCACCTTTTCGGTATAACGGCGCTGCAGGTCGGCGTCGTTGACGATGTTGCTGGTGTAGATGGTGGGCAGGCGGCGGCACACGCGGGTATTGACAAGGCTGTACAGGCAGCTGTTTACATAAGGGGAAATATACTCCGTGCCGAGGTCGTCCAGAATAAGCAGCTCCGCGCTTTGCAGCGTGGCCATGGTGTCGCCCTCGCCGGAGGCGAAGCGCTCGCGTTCGATGGCGTCAAACGCGTTCTGCGCGCTGACATACACCACGTCGCAGCCCTTTTGCAGCACGGTATTGGCGATGGAGAGGGCAAGATGTGTTTTCCCAAGCCCCGCGCTGCCGAACAGGTACAGGCTGGTACTCTCCCGCGGGGAGAAATGCGCCGCATAATATTTGCAGTATTCCAGTACCTGGGCCATATGCTGCCGGGCCGTGAGGCCAAGCTCCGGCACCAGTGTATCCGGATATTTTTCCAGCGCGAACGTCTCGAAGGAGCACAGCGAGAGCGGGGAGGAGGCGTTCACCTGCTGCTGGCGCAGCTGCCGCACCAGCGCGTGCACGCATTCGCACACCTCGCCGCCGTCGCGCCCGGTGTCCTGACAGATGGGACAGGTATACGCGGGGACAAGGCGCGCGGCAATATCCGGGTGAGCGGCCAGCAGCGCGTCCCGCTCCCTGTCGAACTGTGCGGCGCGGGCCAGCGCCGCGTCCACGGCCGTCCGCTCCGCGCCCATGGCTGCCAGACGCGCGGCCTCGATGCCGGCTGCGGTGCGTCCGTTTTCCAGCGCGGCCAGACCGGGCACTGTCTGCGCGGCTTGAGCGGCCGCGGCGCGGGCAGCTGTAACAGCACGCTGCCGGCGGCCCGCTACGATGCTCTGCGCCCGGCGGTAAAGCTCATCCCTGTTCATTGTGTTTTCCCTTCCTGCGGCATGCCCGGCACACGCGGTGCGCGCCGCAGCCCGCCGCCCAGAATATTGTGTTTCACGGCGGGCGCGGCGGCCTGCACGTTGCTCGAGCCCATGGCGCTTTCGGCCATTACGTCGCGCACGGTTTTGTAGCCCTTGGTGTACCATGCGCGCAGGATGCCGTTGACATATTTTACGCTTTTTTTCTCGCCCGCGTAGGCGGCAGCCTCGGCGATCATGTCCGGACCGTAACCGTAGCTTTCGTACCAGTCCGCGATGGCACGGCTGTCGGCTTTGGTGAACTTGGCGTCGGCAAGGCCCAGCAGCTTTGCGGTTTCTTTTTCGTGGGCCGCGCGTTGGTCCAGCAGACGCAGATAGCGCTCGGCGGCTTCGCCGGAATCGATACCCTCCCGCTGCCAGCCCAGCAGCGCACGCTCGATGTACCGGGCGCTGCGCTTGCCCAGCGCGGCAAAATGGGCCACGCCGAGCAGGATCATATCCACAGGCATGCCGTCGGAAAGGTACATCGAGACGAGAATGTTGGTGTCCGCCTGCGTAATGACGCCGCCCATCAGCGCCTGGCATTCCTGCACCAATCCCGCAATGGCGGGGTCGCCCTGTGCCGCGCTGGCAACCTCAGGCGTGGTCAGGTGTGCGCGAGGCGCGGGCGCGGCGTCAATGCCACCGCGGGCCTGCGGTTCGCCGCAGCTCTCCAAAAGGCCGGCGCCTTTCCAGTAAACAAGCGCCGTCTGCGCCCGCTCCGGGCTTTTCAGGCGCAGCGCCGCGGCAATGCGCGCGGGGTCGGTTTCGCCTGTCGCCACGACAAACAGTGCCACGCGCAGCCAGTCGTCCTCCAGCTCCGGCAGCTTGGCAATCACCAGCTGCGGCACGGCCACGCTGTCCCCTTTGTTTTCCACAAGACGGTATGCCATCGTTTGGTTTCTTCCCTTCAAAAATCGCTGACATCCGCGCCATTTCAAACGCAAAGAGGGCGCTGCCGGCTTTGTGCGCAGATATCGGCTTTTATTGTAGCATATTTTTGCCCGGTTTGCTACAATAAAAGCAGCGCAGACGTTCCGGACGGAACAGCCGGACCTGCCCGGCTGCCCGAAAAAGAACGCCGCCGCCCCGGCCGCGCAAAGAGCTGCGGCCGCGATTGCGGGGAAGACGGGCTTTCCGTGGTAAAAAACGCCGCTGCCCCGGCTGCGCAGAGAGATTCAGCCGCAACTGCCGGTAAAACGGGCTTCCCATTGTTAAAAAGGAGGGCGCTTATGGATGTGCCGACCATCCCGGCCAGGAGCATTGTCATCAAAAACAAAAGCACCGCCTGGTTCGGCACCCGGTATACGATGAATATTTACAGGGGCTGCAGCCACGGCTGTATTTACTGCGACAGCCGCAGCGAGTGTTACGGCGTGCAGGATTTTGATACCGTGCGCGTAAAATCGGACGCGCTGGCCGTCATACGGAACGACCTTCGCTCCAGGACGCAGAGCGGCGTGGTGGCCACAGGCTCCATGAGCGACCCTTACAATCCGTTTGAAAAGGAGCTGCAGCTGACGCGCCACGCGCTGGAGCTGTTGGATGCTTACGGCTTCGGCGCGGCCGTCGCCACAAAAGGGACGCTCATCACCCGGGACGCGGATATCCTGCGGGAGATCGCGTCCCATTCGCCGGTGCTGTGCAAGATAACGGTGACGACCTGCGACGATGCGCTGGCCGCGAAGCTGGAGCCGCGCGCGCCTTCGTCCTCGGCGCGGTTGGCGGCTGTGGAGAAGCTGGCGGGGCAGGGCATTTTTACAGGCGTTCTGCTGATGCCCGTCCTACCTTTCCTGGAGGATACGCCGGACGGGGTGCGCAGGCTGGTGCGGGCGGCGTACAACGCAGGGGCGCGCTTTGTATATCCGGCCTTCGGTGTGACGCTGCGCCAGAACCAGCGGGCCTATTTTCTGGACAGGCTGGACGAGCTGTTCCCCGGCGCAGGGCTGCGGGCGCGGTATGTGCGGCAGTTCGGCACACAGTATGAATGCCGCAGCCCGCGGGCGCGGGAGCTGTGGCAGGCGTTTACGGGAGAATGCCGCGCAACGGGCCTTCTGTATGGCATGCAGGATATTGTGGCAGCGTATCGGCAGGGCTACGGCAGCGGACAACTCAGCTTTTTGTAGCGGAGCGGCAGCCTGGACTTCGGGCAGCGTGCCCGCAGAGTTTTTTCAGCCGGGCTTTTGCGGCGGCCGCGGGATATGGTAAAATAACCGCAGGTCGTTTTTAGGCTATCCAAAAGCTTTGAGCGGTGAAAGGCCTTGCAAATACTATAAGTTTGTGCCCCTCAAGGTGCTTTAAATAAGAACAATTTTTGACACTTTGGCGCCCAGATGGCGCTCGAATTTCCCATAGCGAAATAAAACGATACGGACAAATATAAGGGAGAACCATCCATATAAATGGAAAAAGGAGAGGGGAACTTGTATATGTATGGTCTGACCCGATCGAACAAATTAACGAACATGAAGTTGCAAAGGATCGATGTATTATGAAACATAAAGTGAAAGTAACGGTAATAGATAAAAAGCTATATCCAGAATTGCAGCAACAGTATTGCGCGGACCCTGATTCGGGTTCTTGCCCTTGCTATAATGTTGGCGATGAATTTGTTTTTTATCGTAATGATGAAAGAGATGATTTCTGGCATATGGGGCTGAATACTTTAACGAAAACAACGTCGGATCCTGATACAGTGGCCGGCGGACCTAAAATGCCACATTGTTCAGAAGCCTGGGATGCAATTTCAAGATACATCTACACAGGGCTGCAGGGTGGCTCGATTATGAAAGGTTGGATGAAAGAAGAGAATACAATGATAGCTTGTTGCTCAGATGGAACAAGGCCTGTAATATTTAAGATTGAGAGAATTGACGAAAAATAAGTACAATTCCAAGCAGTACTTATGTGTATTGTCTTATTTGTGGTGCTAAAATGGTGGCTCGAGCCTGCAAAACCAACTTATACGACGATATGAAAATACAGGCGTTTTTCTCGCTTCAATAAACATTTGCAGGAAGTTATAAGACGATTTCCGCCTCTATAATCAATAAAAAATAGCCGAAGATTGTTTTTCAGGTCCTGCGGGCCGTCCCCGGCCCGCGGCCATCAAGATAAGCTTTTTATTGCGGAGCAAGAAAAAACAGCCCGCGGCTGTTTTTGGACTCTGCGGGCGGTCTAAACAGCGGCAGTGCCGCCGCTTTTATGTGCAGCCGGGCCGCTCGGAATTTTAAGAGCGTGATCCGGGGGGCCACAGGAGGGTTTCCCGGCTTTGCGCAGCAAAGCCGGGAAAGACGAGCCGCTTCGGCGCAGAGCGCCGCGGCCACAGCGGCACAGCGCCGCGCGGGAGGAATTTTATGAGAAAAAAGGCGAGCGTGCGCCGCACGTTTTACCGTTCATTCTGTCTGCTGATCGTGCTGCCGCTGGTGGCGGTGGCTGCCGCCGGCTCGGCCCTGCTGTACCGCAAGCTGCTGGCCGACGCACGGGAAATGGTGCAAATGCGGCAGGAGGCGGTGTCTTCCGCGCTCACACAGGACGTGCGGCAGGCTTCGCTGCAGCTGGCGCATTTCCTTCTTTCAGAAGACAGCGAGGGCCTTGCTCTGGTGGACGAGCTGCCCGCGTCGTCCAGCCGCCGGTATGAAACGGCCGCCCGGCTGGAGGGCATTTTTGATTATTACCGCCTGACGGGCCGCCGCCTGGAGGCGCTGCACCTGTATCTGACGGACGGCACGTCCTATCAGCTGTATACGGGCCTGGCCGTGCCGCAGAACCGGGTGAAGGAAGCCGCGTGGTACCGCGCCGCCCGGCAGAGGCCGGGGGAGGTCTGTGTGGGCGTGGCGGAGCCGGGAACGCTGCTCTCCGGCAAAAACCGGCGCGGAGATCTGCTGCTGACGGCGGCGCTCCAGGCGGAGCCGGGATATGGAGGGAGCGCGCTGGAAGTGGCATGCCTTTATTTTGAGACGGACGCGGAGGAGATGCTGGAAAGCTACAACAGTGAAGCGGGCGCGGTGCGGATGGCGCTGGCTCTGGATGGGGCGTTCCTGGCCGGGGACGAGGCGCTGGCACCGGCCGTAGAGCGTTTCCTGGGGCCGGAGGGCGTTCCCGGCGGCGGAATGGATTGGGGCATCGCCACACAGGTGCGCAACACCGGCCTCACCGTGGTGTCGCTGGTGGACAACCGGAAGCTGATGGCGGGCTACGAACGGACGCTGTGGCTGTGCGCCGGAGCGGTGGCCGCGATGCTGGGCTCGTACGCGCTGTTTTCGGTGCTGTTTCTGCGGCGCATCGTGCTGCCGGTGCAGCATCTGAACGAGGGCATGGAGCGCCTGCAGCAGGGAGATTTCACCCATAAGCTGCCGCCCGAGGGCCACCTTGAGATGCGCCAGCTCCTGCAGCGCTACAACGATACCGGCGACAGGATGCAGGCTCTGATTGAGGAGAACCGCCTGCGGGAGGAGCAGCGCTATGCCGAGGAGCTGAAGGCCCTGCAAAGTGAGATCAACCCTCATTTTCTGCTGAATACCGTCAATACCATCCGTTTTATGGCGGACCTTGCGCGCTTTGATTCCATCCGCGATATGGCGGCGGACCTGATGGAGATCCTGCGCTGCATGCTGCGGACTCCCGCAGAGCGCTACACGCTGGCGGACGAGGCGAAAATACTGGAAGCGTATATCCATATCATGGAGGTGCGGTATTCCGGCAGCTTCAGCTTCCAATGCGCGTTCAGCCCCGAGAGCCTGGCGTGCCGTTTGCCCAAGCTGCTGCTGCAGCCTCTGGTGGAAAACGCCCTGCTCCACGGCCTGGAGGGCTGCGAGGACGGCGAGGTCAGCCTGTCCGGGCGCACGGAGGACGGCGTTTTGTACCTGAGCGTCTGCGACAACGGTGTAGGGATGGATCCGGAGCGGCTGGCCGCGTGCCTGTCCGGCCCCGGGGAGGGAAAAGCCGGCGCATCCATCGGCTTGGCGAACGTGCAGCGGCGCATCCTGCTGCAATACGGTGCGCCTTACGGCCTGTGGGTGGACAGCGCGCCGGGCCGCGGCACCTGTATTTCGATCACGCTGCCCGCTGGGAGCGGGCAGGAAGGAGGCTTGCCATGCTGCGCGCAATGATCGTGGACGACGAGATCCTGGTGCGGGCCACGCTGGAAAAAATGGTGGACTGGGCGGCCGAGGGCTTTCAGCTCGCGGGCTGCTACGCCAACGGGCAGGCCGCGCTGGAGGCCATGGAGCGGTGTCCGGCGGACCTTGTGTTCACAGATATCAAAATGCCCGTCTGCAGCGGGCTGGAATTCATCGACGGCGTGCATGCTCTGGGCCTTGCGCCCCACATCGTGGTGCTCAGCGCTTTCGATGAATTCCCTCTGGTGAAGCAGGCGTTCAAAAAAGGTGCGGCGGACTATGTGCTCAAGCAGGAGATCGTTCCCGCCCGCATGCTGGAGCTGGTGCGCGAGGCACGGGCGGCACTGTGTGCCGGCGGCGATGCGCTGGCACCCGCCCCAGGCGCGGCGCCGCTGCGTGATACCAATGCCATTTTGCAGGACGTGATTTTCCACAACGCGCTGCCGGGGGAACTGCCAGGGCTGGAGCAGGGCTATGTTGTGGCCTGCTTCTTTCTGGATGAAATATACCGGGAGATGGCGCGTCTGGGCACGGACGTGAATGCTACGCTGACCCAGCCCCTGACAAAGCTGGTGATGCAGATGCCGCAGTTCCGCTCCACCGACGGTTTTTATTCCTTTGACATGTCGCGCCACTTTTTGTTTTATTCTCTGGCACAGCCCGGCCGTACGGTGGAAAAGGCCCGCACCTTTCTGGCGCAGGTGCAGCGCGCATGGAAGAATTACATGAATATTTCCTGTACGGTGGGCATGGCCGCGCCCCATGCCGAGCCGGAGACGTCGTTTTACACGGTGCTGGAGCAGGCCGAGACCAACACCACCCTGCGCTATGTGCTGGGTCCGGGGCGTATCTATGACGAAAGCTATTATCCGCAATTCGACCCCGTGACGGCGCTGCGCCAGGCAAAAAGCTGCATGCCCTTTATCCGTGCCGTAATGGAGGCCGATTTCGCGCAGGTGGAGCAGTATAAGAACGAGCTGGTGGGCTATATGCAGGACCTGCCGTTGGAGCAGGGCCAGTCTCTGGCGCTGCTGTACCTGTACAATTTGTATTATGAGATGGGCTTTTACGATATGCAGGTCGCCTACAAGCTGGGGCTGGACCACCGCCTGTACCAAAGGCTGCGCGCCATCGAGACCCAGCGGGACCTGGTGATCTATTTCACCTCGGTGCTGCGGCGCATCATGGAATATTTTGAATCCAACTACGACCAGCAGTTCCCGGACCCCGTCCTGCGGGCCAAGCGTTTTCTGGACGACAGCTACATGCGCGTGGACCTGACGCTGGGCGAGGTGGCGCAGCGCAGCGGCTACAATGAAAAATATTTCTGCACGCTGTTCAAAAAGCGATTCGACGTATCCTATTCCGACTACCTCACGGGCCTGCGCATTGCCGCCGCGCGGGAGCTGCTGGAGAAAACCAATATGCGCATGTACGAGGTCTGCGACGCGGTGGGCTACAACAGCGTGGAGCATTTTCTGCGTACGTTCAAACGGGCGACGGGGCAGACGCCGCTGCAATACCGGAAGGAAAATGTAAAAAAACATCAATAAAACAAACTCCGTGTCATTTCAAGGCGCGGAGTTTTTGTGTTATGCTCATAGTACGTTTTACAGAGTGCGCGGCGGCACGGCGGGCGTCTTGCCGCCGCGGCACAGCTTAAAGGAGGAAAATCATGATGAAAAAAGTTTTGGCACTGGCTCTGTGCGTGTGCATGGCCGCCATGCTGCTGGCGGGCTGCGGCGGCGCGGGCAGCTCTTCCGCCGCCGCTTCCGCTTCCGGCAGCGCCGCTGCGGGCACCAGCGCCTCCGCCGCGGGCGCGCTGGACCCAAACATCAAAGCGACGCTCACCTTTGCCACCTACGACAACGAGGCCATGGACCTGTATGAGGAGATGGATCTGGAGGGCCGATTCCAGGAGCTGTACCCCAACGTGAACATCGAGATCGAGGAGTTCAAGGACGACGCTGAGTATTTCAACCAGATGAAGATCCGCGCGTCTGCCGGCGAGCTGCCGGACCTGATGTATCTTCAGACCCGCTATTATCCGGTGTTCAAGGACTATATGGTGGACCTGAGCCACACGCAGGCCGCGGCGAACAACACTCTGGCGGCTGAATTTGCCGTGGATGGGAAGATCATCGGCGTGCCGGAAAAAATTTCCACCGACTACGTGTTCTATTGGGCCGATATGTTTGAGGAAGCCGGCGTGGAGGTGCCCAAGACCTGGGAGGATTTTGTGGCCGCAAGCGAAAAGCTGCAGAGCTATTTCGGCGCACAGGACCCCAGCTTTATGGCCATCGGCATGGGCTGCAAGGACAGCTGGCCCATGTATCCGCTGATGGAGTACTCGCCGGCAAGCTTCTCCGGCAACGGAGCTTATTGGGATTATATGGCTACGGTGGACGAGCCGTTCGCAGAGGGCGAGCCCATCCGCGATGCGTACACCAAGGTTTATGACCTTCTGCAAAAGGGCGTGCTGGGCTCCGACCCTCTGGGCCTGGGCTATGACCAGGCGCTGAGCCTGTTCCTGAACCATCAGGCCGCCATGATGGTGGACAATTCCATGGGCCTGGCCAAGATCGAGGCCAGCGGCGTGGACCTGACCAACCTGAAAACCTTCTATATGCCCTATACGGACGAGGAGGGCAACTTCAACCACATCGTCCAGGGCGATTTCTTCCTGGGCATCACCAATACCTCCGAGAACCCGGAGCTGGCCGAGGCGTTTCTGGAATTCTATTTCGCCGAGTTCTATCCCGAGTTCATCCTGCGCGTGGCCAGCGACAGCACTATGACCAACGCACCCAAGGACAAGGACCCGTACATGGTGTTCGCCGATGAGGAGCAGCCCGAGTACGTGCTTGTGAGTTACATGGGCGGCGGCGACGATTACACCGCCATCGTCAACGAGTGCAAGTTCGACTACAACAAGGTGGGCACCTCGATGCTGACCGACGGCTTTGATTTGGAAGCAACCTTCGCCCAGCTCAACGCCGACTGGTCCGCCGCGCGCGAGAAACTGGGGATGAAATAAAGCTCCCCGGCAGCGCATCCGTAAGCAGAAAGGCGGCGCACAGCCGCTTTCATCCGGGGCCTTCGGGCCCCGGCCGCTTTTTGCGGGCTTTTGAGCAACCAAAATCGTTCAGGAGGGCAGCTGTATGAAGTCCATCCACAAAAGCCGGAACCGCTTTATTATTTTGTCGCTCGTGGTGCCGGTGATCCTGCTGTTGATATTCGTGGTCTACCCTTCTGTGGATTTGGTGGCCATGAGCTTTACAAGCTGGGACGGCGTTTCGCCGGAGCGGCCGTTCAACGGGATACGCAATTACATCGAAATGTTCACGAAGTCTCCGGACCTGTGGCTTTCCCTGCGCAACAACTTTATCTATTTGGCCGTGCACATGGTGATGATCCCCATCGAGCTTGGAATCGCCGTGATGCTGAACAGCGGCTTTAAGGGCGCAAAGCTGGTAAAGACCATCGCGTTTCTTCCGTTTATCATCAACGGCGTGGGAATGTCCTATGCGTTTTCCTATTTCTTCTCCCCGGTGAACGGCGCGTTCAACCAGATCCTGACGGGGCTGGGGCTTTCCGGCTGGATCTGCAAGTGGCTCAGCGACCCTGCAATTGTCAATTTCGTGCTGGCGGCGGTGTCCGCCTGGCGGTTCAGCGGATACCACATCGTGCTGTTTTCCACGGGCCTGACGTCCATTCCCACCGAGATGATGGAGGCAGCCCGTATCGACGGCGCCAATGCGTGGCACCAGCTCTGGCGCATCCAGCTGCCCAACATCTGGCTGGTGTTCAGCTTCGTGATGTTCGACTGCATCCGCGGCACGCTGCAGTGCTTCGATATCCCGTTCATCATGACGAACGGCGGGCCGGGCTACGCCTCGTCCACCTTTACGCTGTACACCATCGACACCGCGTTCAAGTACAACAGCTTCGGCATGGCCGCCACCATGGCCGTGGCCATCATGGCCATCGTCATTCTGGTGTATGTGTTCCAGAACGTGGTGCTGAAAAAAGTGTTCAACCAGGAGGAGGCGGCGTGATGAACCGGGACAAATGCAAACGCGCGCTGTTCCTGTGCGTGAAATATCTTGTGAGCGCCGCGGTGGTTGCCGTGGTTGTCGGCCCATTGCTGGTCACGCTGTTCACATCGGTGAAAACACAGGCCCAGCTCGCCTCCACCTCACCCATCCTGCCGCCCGCTCCCGGTGCGTGGAACTGGGACAACTATGCCGAGGTGCTGGGCGCGAAGCTGCTGCCCGTGGCAGTGAAAAACACCGCCGTGATTTTGGTGGTGAGTATTTTCTTCAACGTGCTGCTGGGGTCCGTTACAGCTTATTGCCTGCAGCGCTTTGAGTTCCGCTTCCGCAGGCTGGTGATGGGCTGCTTTTACCTGGGCATGCTGGTGCCCACCTTTGTGGTCGAGATCGCCCGCTTCAAGGTCATCCAGAGCATGGGACTGTACAACACGCTGGGCGCGCCCATCATCATCTATGTGGCGTCCGACCTGATGCAGCTGTACCTGTACATGCAGTTCGTCAGCAAGATACCCAAAGCGCTGGACGAGAGCGCGCTTATCGACGGATGCGGCTATTTCCGCATTTTTTACAGCATCATTTTTCCGCTTCTGGCCCCGGCAACGGCCACGGTCGTCATTTTGAAGATCGTCAACATCGTCAACGACATGTACGTGCCGTACCTGTATATGCCGAAAACAAAGCTCAAAACACTGACCACATTTTTGATGAATTACGCGGGTGCGCAGCAGGGCTCCTGGCCCACGCTGGCAGCCGCCATCATCGTAGTACTCATCCCCACCGTAGTGCTGTACCTGATTTTCCACAAGCAGATCACGGAAGGGCTTTCGGCGGGCGCAACAAAGGAATAAACGGAGGTATTGACCATGAGCGAATTTATGTCTTACGATCCCTGGGCGGAGATCACCACCCGCAACGGCTATGCCGGCGACGAAATGGTAGCCATGCTGCAAAAGGCCATCCGCAGGGGCAAGGAAGAGGACGCGCTGCACGCGGCCTATGAAATGTACATCACCAGCCCCCAGTTTGAGGAAAAGCTGTGGCGCCGCCTGCTGTGCATCAGCGTGGAGGATATCGGCTTCGGCAATCCGGATGCCCCCAACCTGGTGTACACGCTGTTCAAAATGCGCCAGGAATTCCCCTACAACGACGGCGACAGGCCCATGTTCTTCGTGCATGCCATCCGTTACCTGTGCCGCCAGAAGAAAGAGCGCTCCAGCGACCATGTGAAAAATCTGCTGAACCACGAGTTTGAAGTGGGGACAAAGTTTGAAGTGCCGGATTACGCGCTGGACATGCATACCCGCCGCGGCCGCGAGATGGGCCGCGACGTGTACCACTTCCTGACGGAGGCCAGCCGCGTGGAGCCCTATTACGAGACCGAGGGCGCGGCGGAGATCTATGAAAAATACAAGGCGCTGCTGGAAAGTGAGGACCAGGGCGAAAAATGCCCCAATGCGTTTGAATTCAACTCCTGGCAGTATTGAGGAAATCCCCGGTTTTGGCATTGCCAAAACCGGGGATCTTTGTTCTGCGGCTCAGTCGATGACTGTGCGGGTGCGGCCGATGCCCACGCTGGCCGCCGTCAGCTTTTTCCAGGTGTTGCAGCCGCAGATGCCGTCCGCCGTCAGGCTCACGGCGCGCTGGAACGCACGCACCGCGTTTTCCGTGCCGCCGCCGAAGATGCCGTCCAGTGGGCGGTTGGTGTAGCCAAGCGCATTGAGGGCATCCTGCAGGATCAGCACATAGGTGCTGCGGCTGCCGCGCCGCACGGTGGGGTAGCCCGCCGTGGTGCCGCTGCACGCGGGAGTACCGTAGCGGCGGTCGAAATGCACCCAGGTCGGCGTCATGGAGATGGGCTCCACATAGCCCCAGGCGCCGGTTGCCACAGCCGCGTTGCGGATGGCCACGCGCTGGGAATACGAAACGTTCTGCCCCACGTCGAAGCTCACGCCCGCGTAGTGCTGGCTGGCCGTTCCGTGGCCGCCTTCCCAGATGCGCTTGAACGCATAGCCGATGTAAATGCCCTTACCGTAACGCCGCCGCGTAAGGTTCCATGCCTCCATGGCGCGCGTCGTCGTCCAAAGCGTAGGGCTGTTGGATGAGCCGCGGAACTCGCGCACGCGCATCGTGTTGCCGTAGGCGTAGGGCATCGGGTCGTTTTCAGACAGGTTATAGGTGAACAGACGATTGGTGTACTCGTCGTATACGATGACCTTGGCCATGGCCCTATTCCTCCTCCATGATGTAGTAATTGTAAATGGCGTCCCAGGTGGCGCGGTCCACAAGGCCCGTCACAGGCAGGCCGAAGCCCTCCTGGAATTCCTTCACGGCATTGAGCGTAATCTCGTCGAAAATACCGCTTTCGGGCACGAACCAGGCCACGCAGAAGCGGGAGGCGATGCCGTTCATGTAGCGCTGCAGGCGGCGGACGCTTGGCCCGGCGCTGCCGATTGCCAGCACGAAGCCAGGGTATTCACCCTCCGGCAGATCGTTTTCGCCTTCGTCGGAGGCAAGGCTCAGGTAAGTGATGACGAGCGCCGCCCAGGTGGGTTCATCCACAATGCCCGTGATGGCGAAGGCGAACTCCCGCTGGAAGCTCTCCACGGCGTCCTTGGTTTCGGGGCCAAATTCGCCGTCAAGCACGGTGATGGGGGAGATGGTGTCGTAGAACGAGCCGATGTACGCCAGCATGAACTGAACGAACTGCACCATACTGCCGCTCATGCCCTCCTGAAGGTCATAGCCCGGGTATGCAAACACACGGAAGCGGTTCACCGGGCCGTCCACGTTGCGCAGCGTGGAGAACTGGTTGTAAATGCTGTTCCAAGTGGCGGGGCCGACGACGCCGTCCACCGCCAGGCCGAACAGGCGCTGATAGGCCCGCACGGCTTCCGCCGTTGCGGTGCCGTAAATGCCGTCAAAGGCGATGACGGGAATTTCCGTGTAGTAGGCGCTCATCAGGTACAGGTAATACTGCACTTCCTTGACCGCCCGTCCCGTAGAGCCGATGCGCAGAGGCGCACCGGGGTAAGTGCCCGGGCGTTCGATGGGCGCCAGCAGGCCGTTGATGATGCCTGTGTACACCTCGTAGATCTTGTTCCAGGTCAGCTTGCCCACCAGACCGTCCACGGTAAGCCCGTAGAATTGCTGGAAAGCGCGCACAGCACGCTCGGTGGCGGAGCCGAAGATGCCGTCCGCCGTGATGGCCGGGATGGCGCTGTTGGAGTTGGAGATGATGCGCAGATAAAACTGCATTTGCTTGACGTCGTTGCCGCGGCTGCCTACAGCGAGCGTGGTGCCGGGGAACTGGCCCGGAGTATCGACGTTGGGCGGGGCGATATCTGTCTGGATAGAGCTGTATTCGTTGTAGATGCTGTTCCAGGTCGCCTGTCCCACGATGCCGTCCACCGTCAGGCCGAAATGCTGCTGGAAGGCGCGCACGGCCCGGTCCGTGGCCTGGCCGAAGATGCCGTCCACCGTGACGGTGGGAATGGTGTCCACAAATTCGGCCACGGCGTTGAGCCAGAACTGGATCTGTTCCACATCGTCGCCGCGGCTGCCCACACGCAGCAGGGTGCCGGGCCATTGGCCGGCTACAAGGTTGCCGGTGGCGGCCTCGCCTTCGCTGGAAAGCTCCGCAAGCTTTTTGACCGCTACGTAAATATAGCTGATCTTGTACCAGGTATCCCGGCCGACAACCCCGTCTTGGGCAAGGCTGAACTGCTTTTGAAATTTTTTTACCACAGCCTCGGTAGAGGCGCCGAACACGCCGTCCACCTCGAGAGTGCCGAAGAAGGGGTAGTTGCGGGCGATGCGGTTGAGCTGGCGCTGGATGGTGCGCACGGCATTGCCTGTGCTGCCCAGGCGCAGCGGTGTGCCGGGATAGCTTTCGGGAATGGCCTGAATGTTGTTGGTGCGTACGATCTCAATGTTGTTGCCGTAGTAATATTGCAGGATGGACAGCGCGTTGCGTCCCTGATTGGCCAGCGTGACGGTGCCCCATTGCTTCATGCCGGGGCAGGATACGGTTTTGCCGTCGCAGTACTCGGTGTAATAGGGGTCGATGGTACCGATGCGGCGTACGTAGGTGTTGAAGATGTCGTCGGTAATGCGGCTCATCACCTCGAAGATGTTGCGGCCATGGACGTAGTACTGGTCGTAGCTGGTGGAGCTGGTGATTTGAAAATTGTAGCCTTTGCTGCGGTACCATTCAGTATATACGCGGTTCAGCGCCAGGCTGATTTGAGCGTGGATGTTGGCCCGCAGGGCCTGCTCCGGCCAGGTGGGATATACCTCGCTGGAGGCGACGTTTTTGATGTAATCGCGGAACGATACCGTCACGTTCTGCACATTGGCCGAGGGGCGGCCCAGGTGTACCGTGATCTTTTCGGGGATGATGGGCTGGTCCAGAATGCGCGGGCGGCAGGCAGACAGCGGGGTGGGGCCGGAGGATTCGCCGCCCTCGAACAGCTTGTGCGTGGGGATATCGAAATCCTCAGGGAGACTGCGTACGGTGTAGGCGGCCGTTTCGTCCTCCTCCACAGGGATCATGAGCAGTTCCAGAAGGCTTACCTCGCCGTCGAATACCTGCACACCCGCCACATGCACGGGGTCATAGCCCTCATGCTCGGCGGTCACGTCCACCACGGCATAGGGCAGGACGGTACGGTTGTTTTCGTCCAGGGAGTAAGAGCGGGGCGGGCAGGCGATGGCAACGTCGTCGGACAATGCCTCGGGACCGGTGGTGACGGTTTTGTCCGGGATTCCGGTGCCGGAACGCTGGGATATGGTGACGATGACGTCAGGCACGGGCTGCGCGTTGCTGGCGGCGAAGCTGCGCAGGCGCAGAAAGCCTGTGCCGGTAAGGTCCGCCGCGGCGATGGCGGCGGGCTCCGCACCCGGAGCGGCACCGCTGCTGCCGCCGCATGCGCACATGGCGCGGCCTTGTTTGTCAGAGTTCATACAAACACTCCTTTCTTGTCTTAGGATATTCTTTGAAAACCTGTGCTGACACCCGGGCTCCCTCTTCCTTTTTGCCGTTGTTTGGGATATACTGGTTTTAGACCCGAATCTTGGAGCGAACGGAGGGCGTTTATGGAATTTACGATTGAAAATAATTTTTTGTGCGTGCGGGTGCAGAGCAGGGGCGCTGAGCTGTGCAGCGTGGTGGAAAAGGAAACGGGCGAGGAGATGCTCTGGCAGGCGGACCCAGCTGTGTGGAACCGGCATGCGCCTATTCTGTTCCCCTACTGCGGGCGGCTGAAGGGCGGCGCGTTCACCCACAACGGCGTGTCCTATGAGGGCGGCCAGCACGGCTTTGCCCGGGATATGGAGCACGCGCTGGTGGAACAGAGCGGGGACAGCGTGACGCTGTGCCTGGAGGCAAATGTGCTGACGATGGAAAAATTCCCGTTTGCATTCAAGCTGTTTTCCACCTTCCGGCTGGAGGGCGTGACGGTGCACCACGACATCCGTGTGGAGAACGACGGCGGCGAGGTGATGCCCTTCGCCTTCGGGTACCATCCCGCGTTTCTGTGCCCGTTCGACGCGGCGCATAAAGCGGAGGATTACGTGCTGCGGTTCGATACGCCGCAGACGCCCACCGTCATCGAAACCGGGGAGGACGACGGCCTTGTGACGGGCGCGACCCGTGTTTATTTTGAAAGTGAGACAGACATTCCGCTGCATGACGGCATGTTCGACCACGACAGCACCTGCTTTTCCCGGCTGACGGCCGGGAGCCTTTCCATTGTGGAAAAAGAGACGGGCCGCCGCGTGAGCGTGGGGATCGAAGGCTACCCCTATGTGCTGATGTGGAGCGCAAAAGGCCCTGTCCGCTATGTGTGCATCGAGCCGTGGCACGGCTTGCCGGACGCGCGCACGGCCAGCGGCATCTGGGAGGAAAAGCCCGACACGGTGCGCCTTGCGCCTGGCGAAAGCTGGAGCACCGGCCTTGCGATGACGTTCGCACGGTGAGGCGCGCGTTTATTGGAAGCACGCGGCACGGCCGCGCCGAAGGAGGTTTGTTTATGCTGACACGGGACAGCCGCATCGGCGAGATCTATGCGACGCCCATTGGGCACGACATCATCCATACGCTGCTTTTGCAGACGGGCCTTCCGGAAAAGGCCGTCGCCAACCCTGTGGTGCGCCGCCTTTCACTGCGCGCTTTGCAGAAGCTGGCGCCGGGCAGGCTGGACGACAGCCTGGTGGATTCCCTGCTGGGCCTGCTGAACCATGAAACGCAGACGCCGCCCGCGCCCACAGGCGGCATCACCCGCAAATGGTGGAAGGAGGCCGTGGCCTACCAGATCTATCCCCGCAGCTTTGCGGACTCAAACGGCGACGGCGTGGGCGATCTGCGGGGCATCCGCGAAAAGCTGCCATATCTGAAGGAACTGGGCGTAAATCTGCTGTGGCTCTCGCCCGTATACGATTCCCCCAACGACGACAACGGCTATGACATCCGGGATTACCGGAAAATCATGGCCGAGTTCGGCACCATGGAGGATTTCGACGCCCTGCTGGCTGAGGCACATGCGAACGGCATGAAGCTTATCATGGACCTTGTGGTGAACCACACCTCCGACGAGCACCCCTGGTTCCAAAGTTCCCTGCGCGACCCCGACGGTCCCTGCCGGGACTATTACATCTGGCACAAAGGCAGGGACGGAAAAGAGCCGAACAACTGGGTGAGCTTTTTTTCCGGCCCCGCGTGGAATTACTATCCCGAACGGGACGAATGGGCGCTGCACCTGTTCAGCAAAAAGCAGATGGACCTGAACTGGGATAACCCCGCGCTGCGCCGCGAGGTCTATGACATGATCGACTGGTGGCTGGCCAAGGGCGTGGACGGTTTCCGCATGGACGTCATCAACCTGATCTCTAAGGACGGCCTGGCTGACGGCAGCGAGGCGTTGGCGGGAGCCATCGGCCTGCGGGGCATCGAGCATTATTTTTACGGCCCGCGCCTGCACGAATATCTGGCAGAAATGCGGCGGGAGAGCTTTGGCCGTTACGACGCCGTCACTGTGGGCGAGACGGCGGGCTTGGGCATGCAGATGTCCAAAATGCTCACCGCGGAGAGCCGCGCGGAGCTGGACATGGTGTTCAACTTCGACGCGCTGGAGAACCCGGGCAAGACCCGCTTTGACGATTACCGGTACGACCTGCACTACCTGAAAAAATACCTGCTGGACTGGCAGCAGAATTACGGTGACAACTGCTGGATGAGCCTGTTTTTTGAAAACCACGACAACCCACGCATGGTGAGCAAAGTGAATCCGGACCCGGCTGTGCGCGCGCCGCTGGCAAAGCTGCTGGCGACGCTTCAGCTCACGCTCAAGGGCACTCCGTTCATCTATCAGGGGCAGGAGCTGGGCCTTGCCAATGTGGATTTTGCATCCATCGACGAGATCAACGACGTGGAGAGCCGCAACCTGTACCAGGAGCTGTGCGGCAAAATGCCGTCGGAGGAAGCGTGGAAGCGCATCCTGGCCGGCACGCGGGACCATGCCCGCGCACCCATGCCATGGAACGCGGGGCCCAACGGCGGCTTTACCGCAGGAACGCCCTGGCTGCGCATGGCGGACGGCTGGCAGACGTGCAATGCCGCCGACGAGATGCGGGACCCGGATTCGGTGTTCCATTATTATAAGAAGCTGATCGCGCTGCGGCGGGAAAACCCGGCGCTGGTATACGGCGCGTTCCGTCCCGTGTTTTTAAAGACGAAAAGGCATGCGGATGTGTTCTGCTATTTCCGTGTGCTGGACGGCAGAAAATTTTATGTGGAATGCAACCTGACGGCCCACCAGACGCCGCGCCCGGCGCCGCTCTCCGGTGCACAGGCAAAGCGAATCGGTAATTATGCCGAGGAAGCGCCCGTGCTGCGCCCCTATGAGGCAAACGTATACGAGGTGCTGTGAGCGGGCAGCGGCCGCCGGAGGGAAACAGCAAAAAGCGTCTTTTCGCATAGCTGCTCATAAAACGGCATCAAGCGCCATCCCTGGTGATATCCTGTGGTGCAAGTAGCTTATCCGTTGGGATAAGGCGGAAAAGTTTCGCCCAAAAGAAAGAGATATGATTGCAGAACTCTGACGGAACAAAGCTGCAACACGCCATACTGAAAGGCGGCAATAAACCGTGGCTCTTTTGTCTGGCTTTTATTTGAAGAATTTTGCACTTATCGCTGCGCCATATTAGTTAGCGTTCAATGGGGTAAACAAGAAGAATATGAACAACCTGCCTAAAGATTTCCATTGAGGCTGTTTCTATCGCTTACCCAATTAAAGCACGGCAACTCATTTTGAGTTGCCGTGCTTTATTAGATGGTTAATATATACAATTTTGTGAAGCAGCGAAGTTGCACACTAAAAGAAATTATTGTTTCCTACCGTTAGATTCGCAAGGTACTTCCATACAGACTGCCAAAACCGTCAACGAAGTATGCCACAAAGGTATAGTATGCGGCGCTTGATGCCGATTCTCTTGTTTTTGTATCATGCTTATGCATATTTGCTTTTACGATGGTCATTGTGCCAAAATTTGTGATTTAGTAATAAGATGAATGATTGCTCCTAACAAATCCTACTACTCAAAATGTTTAATTGACAGTTGTAACTGCTGTAATTATGCGTTTTGTTTTTTTTGAATACGGAGA